>Ga0214472_10000020_pt1 | contig 238408 bp, 225 predicted proteins | sample RVTome_6_FD_207662 | JGI IMG/M metagenome (GOLD analysis project Ga0214472, IMG submission 207662) | Soil microbial communities from uranium-contaminated site in the Upper Colorado River Basin, Wyoming, United States - RVT140D175 | ecosystem: Environmental > Terrestrial > Soil > Contaminated... | reverse complement strand
GCGCCCGGGGGATCTCGAGTTTTGGTTGTTCACCGAAACAGGGAAGCTGTGTTTGAGCGGAAAGCGTCAGTGGTGACGAGCCAATCGAGCGATCCGACAATCTGCAACCGTGGATTCAGGCAAAGGGAGAGGAATGTCGTGGCTACCTGCCTCGCCAACGTATCGGCTTCCGATACGCCTCCCTGACCTCTCCCTCCAGGAATGAGGGTCTTGTCACCTGCGATGACATTGCGCAACCGAAAGGGGTGAGCCACGCATTCTTCTCCCTCCGGGAGAAGAATGCGAGCGCAGCGAAGGGGGATGAGGGCCTTACTGATGGCTGGGGACCACAGGTGACGACCTCCCCCAGAGACAGAGGGACGTGGCGGCTCTCTTGGCTATGGAACCGAGCGGAGACGCCGATCCCGGTAGCCGGCGGCCATGGCGTCGAGATCGAAGATCGACTCGCCCTTGGCCTGACGCTCCACGAGTTGCTGTGCCTGGGACTGCGGCAGAGGCTTGGCGAAGTAGAAACCCTGCCCGGTGTCACAACCCAGCTCTCGAAGCTTCTCGAGCTGTTCCTTGGTCTCGATACCTTCGACAATGGTCTGTAGCCCGAGCGCCTGACCGAGCCCGACCATCGTCCCGACGAAGGGTGACGCCTTGTCCTGCTCGTCGGTCAGACCCTGGACGAACACTTGGTCGATCTTGAGCACGTCGAGCGACAGCCTGTGGAGCGACGCCAGCGACGAGTAGCCGGTACCAAAGTCGTCGATCGCCAGCGGGCACCCGAGGTTACGAAGGTCGTCGAGACGCTGCGGGGCAGCGTTCATCATTGCCGTTTCCGTGATCTCGAGAACCAAAAAACGCGGGTCGAAGTTCATCTCGGCCAGCACCCGCCCGACCTCGTCGACGATCGACTCGTCGTCGAGCTGCCGGGCGGAGAGATTGACGGTGACCTTGAACTCGCCGGGCTCCGGGTGCAGGATCTCGATCCATTCGCGCAGACGACGTGCGGCCTCCCACAGCACCCACCTGCCGATGTCGTGGATGAGACCGGTCTCCTCGGCAAAGGGAATAAACGTGGCCGGATTCTGCCAGCCTTTGAGTGCATGCTGCCACCGCAACAGCGCTTCGAAGCCACGCAGCGAACCATCGGCCAGGTTGACGATCGGCTGGTACAAGAGCCGCAGCTCCTGTCTTGCTATCGCCGCCTCCAGATCCTCCCGCAGCTTCAGCTGAGCGACGACCGCAGCATGCATACTCGACTCGAAAACACGGAACGTCCCCTTGCCGTCGCTTTTTGCGGCATACATGGCGGCATCGGCGTTCCGCAGCACTTGGGTCGAGGTGTCCCCATAGCGGCCGAATGCAACCCCGATGCTCACGTCCGCCTGAATGTCCCGGCCGGATATGCGCAGAGGGTTCCGGAACGCAGCGCGGATGCGCTTGGCGCGCTCGGTTGCCTCCTGGACTCCACTGACGTCGGGGACAAGCACCCCAAACTCGTCACCGCCGAGACGGGCGATCGTGTCGCCCGTTTCGCAATGGCTGCGAAGCAGGTTGGCGGCCGCCAGCAGCAGCTCGTCTCCGGCACCGTGGCCGAGACTGTCGTTGACCTCCTTGAAGTCGTCGAGGTCCATGAGCAGCACACCGATATCACCACCGGTGCGTCTGCTCATCTGGAGGGCGTGGAATATCGCCTCACCAAACTGCGAGCGGTTGACCAGCCCGGTCAGACCATCGTGCAGCGCCTGATGATGTAGTTCCGCCTTGAGCTGGGTCAGCTCGGCGAGAGAATCCTCTAGCTGACCGTTGTCGACCGCAACCGCGACTTGCTCGGCGAGGGCCGCCAACAGCTTCAAGTCCGACTTGGAGAAGAGGGCGGCATCGTCGAGCGGGTTGGCAACGACCACGATCCCGATGTGGGTCTCCCCAACGTTGACCGGCGCCACCATCGCCGCAACGATCGGGAGCCTTCGGTCCCCGGCCGACGACGCAAGCGACCCGGACCGGTCGATGACATACGGGCCTTTACGCTCCTCGACTTGCTGCCAGACAAGACGCCACCGCTCCAAATCGGTTGGTTCCATCGCGGCAACGTGATCTCCCGGCCCGTAGATCGTGCGGAATCCGTTGCGCTCGGCACCGAGTTCGAGAACAATCTCGCAGAACTCCGAATCGAACATCATCTGGGCGTGGGTTGCCGCTGAGATGAGTGAGTCTTCGAGCTGGGGCGATGCGTGCAGGGATCGAGTCGCATCGTAGAGGAGCCCGAGCCGCACCCGCTCCTGCTTAGAGAGTGCATACGCCCGGAACCCGGCAAACAGACCGAGGGCCGGGATGATGGCAAACAGCGCTGCCCGTGGCGCCGAGAAGATCGCCTCGGCAACAAGCATGCCAAGGGTTGCATTGACGACAGTGACAAACGCCCCGAATCCGTAGGATTCGAGACTCTCGGCCACCGAAGCGTCAAATCCCTGGACCGCACTGACAGCGGAGAAGATTGTGTGACCGGCAAGAAATGCCGCGACAACGGCGGCGAGTGTGATCAACCAGCCGGTCGCCCCGAACGGATCGCCGGTTGGTGGCACCAGGTTGAACACCGCTACGGCAACAGACGCCTCGAGCAACCGACGCCCGACATGAACCACCAGGATCACCAGCGGCTCCCGGCGTTTCGAGCCGATGTATACCACGGTTGAAAGCGCAACAACCGCCAGCAGCTCGACCGGGGTAACGACCAGCAATCCGACGACCAGCAGGATGCCTCCCATGCTGAACCCGTGAGCGCGCCCGCCATAGCGGATAGTCACAACGAGCCACTCGGACAGGTAGAAGCCGATCAGCAGTCCCCACCAAGCAAGGGAGTTCTCCAACACCGGTGGGGTCGACCACTGCCACCACCCGACCAGACTCGCCGCAATGAACCCCACCAGTGCGAGCAGCCAGATCCAACCTGCGGCACGGCGCGCCACCCGGCCACGTTTCATACGCCGGGCCGCCTTGGCCGCCACATTGAGTGCGGACTTGCGATTGCTACCCAGGGTCACTCGCACCACCAAACAAACACGCAACTGGTGGGAGCGCGCTCCCACCAGTAAGAAGGTACTACGCAAAAGCCGCGGATCGAGGGGAATTCTCGAAATGGGTCGTCCGACCCACAGTCAAGAGCCGCAGCCCAGACAGCTCCGGGCTGCGTCTAGGGACGGACAGGAATCTGCCAACATGCGCCTCGACGATCGGGATACGACGATCGGGACGCGACGGTGAGTATGCAAAAAGCGGACATTGGAGTTATCGGGCTCGGGGTCATGGGCAGCAACCTGGTGCTGAACATGGACGATCACGGATATGTGGTCTCGGTATGGAACCGCACCACCAGCCGTGTGGACGAGTTCCTCACGACCACGGCGGCGGACACTTCCGTCATCGGCACTCACTCACTCGAGGAGCTTGTCGCCACCCTGGCGACCCCGCGCCGCGTCCTGCTCATGGTCAAGGCGGGGCCTCCCGTCGATGCGACCGTAAACAAACTGCTGCCGCTGCTCGACGAAGGCGACATCATCATCGACGGTGGCAATTCGCTATACACCGACACTATCGAGCGGACGAAACGGCTCGAAGAAGTCGGTCTTGCTTTTGTGGGTGCCGGGATCTCCGGTGGCGAGGATGGCGCCAGGACCGGCCCGTCGATTATGCCTGCGGGCACCGCAAGTGCATGGCCACACGTCGGCCCGATCCTCAGAGATATCGCGGCCAAGGTGGACGGAGTCCCGTGCTGTGACTGGATCGGGCCCGACGGCGCCGGCCATTACGTAAAGACGATTCACAACGGAATCGAATACGGCGACATGCAGGTGCTTGCCGAGGCATACGACATCATGCACCGCGGTCTCGGCATGACGCACGAGCAGATGGCCGACGTCTTTACGACATGGAACGACGGCCCCTTGGACTCCTATCTCGTCGAGATCACCACCGACATCATGAGAACGGTCGACATCGATGGCACGCCTCTCCTCGAGAAGGTTCTCGATCGAGCCGAACAGAAGGGGACGGGCAAGTGGGCCGTCATGTCGTCGATGGAGCTCGGACAGCCAACGACCCTGGCGGCGGAGGCGGTGTACGCCCGGATTGTGTCGTCGCTGCTGGATCAGCGTCTTGTTGCCACCCGCCGTCTGACCGGCCCCGAGCCTGCAATCGACGACCCAGCGGATCGAGTAGTCGCGGATCTCCACGACGCCGTGTACGCATCGAAGATCGTCGCTTATGCGCAGGGGTTTATGATCCTCGCCGGCGCCGCCGAGCAGCACCATTGGCATCTCGACTTCTCGTCGATTGCGGCGATGTGGCGGGGCGGCTGCATCATCCGATCCCGTTTCCTTGGTGAGGTGATGGACGTGTTTGCCACGGACCGGGCCCTGCCCAATCTGCTGCTCAGCGACTTCTTCTCCGACGCGATCGATCGCGCCCAACCCGGCTGGCGGCGAACCATAGGAAGGGCGGTGGCTGCCGGCATCCCGGTTCCTGCCTACTCCACAGCTCTTGCCTTCTTTGACGGCTATCGCTCCGCCCGGGTACCGGCAAACCTGATCCAGGCCCAGCGGGACTACTTCGGGGCACACACCTACGAGCGGACCGACGCACCAAGAGGTGAGTATTTCCACACCGACTGGGATTGACCGGCTGATTCGGCCTTCGTACGGGTAACTACACTCCGGTTATGGCGTCAGTGATCGCGTTCGCCAACCAGAAGGGCGGAGTGGCCAAGACCACGACGGTGCACTCGCTGGGTGACGCATTCGCCGACATGGGGCGGTCCGTTCTCGTTGTTGATGTTGATCCACAGGCTTGTCTCACGTATGCCTCGGGGGTGAACGGCGAGTCGCTGGACGCCACACTCCACGACGTGTTCGCCGGACGGACCGCAGCGCGCTCGGTGCTGGTGGAACGCCGGGACGGCCCAGACCTTCTCCCGTCTTCGATCGACCTGGCAGGAGCCGAAGTTCACCTGATGACCAAGACCGGCCGAGAGTTCGTGCTCGCCAAGGCGCTAAAACCCCTTCGCGACAATTACGACTACATCCTCATCGACTGCGGTCCCTCACTCGGGATCCTGACAATCAACGGCTTGACCGCAGCCGACTGGGTGGCAATCCCATTCCAGTGCGACACGCTCAGCCATCGCGGCGTCGGGCAGCTCCTGGAGACCGTCGCCGACGTGAGGTCGTTCACGAATGACTCGCTGCGCGTGCTTGGTGGCATCGCCACGATGTTCGATGGGCGCACCCGTCTTGCCCACGAGGTACTCGATACGGTGCGCCGCCAGCATGAGCTACACGTCTTTGATCCCCCGATACCCAAGTCGGTGCGCGCTGCCGAAGCGCCGGGGCGAGGCAAGTCGGTGTTAGGGCACGCCCGGTCGTCCAAGCCTGCCGTCGCCTACCGAGAGCTGGCCAGAAATATCGAGACCGCCCTATGAGCAACAGCGACCCGTTGGGCAGAAGGGCTCTGTTCTCCCCGCCGGCTTCGCCGGTGAGAGACGACAGTGCCCCACCCGGCAAAGAAGCCCTTTACAGCGCCGGGCCGCGCCGCAAAGGAACCGTGGTCGTGGAATGCTCCCGCTGTCTCAACCACTCCCGGATGACAACCGTCGAGCTCGGGGTACGAATCGTCTTCGTGTCACTGTGGATCCCCGGCAAGCGGCACAGCCGCTGGATGCAATGCCCCGAGTGCCAGCGGCGCACCTGGTGCCGCATCCACTGGTTTGGCTAGACCTCCAGCCAAACACCCGTCGCGGTAAGTAACACGACTACGAGACCGGTGGCGATCTGGGTCCACCCGACCACCTTTGCCGGCACCGGTGGGCGGGTGAGCGACACATACGCCAGCAAACCGATCCCAGCGATCGCCACCACCGACAACCACGGCACAACGTCGAATCCGGCGAGGACCCCCAGCAACACCACTGTCACCAGACATACCGCATAAACGCGTCCGGCCCCCGCCTCCCGGTCGTGGACACGACGGATCTGCGCCCGGACCAACGTGACCGTCGTCACCGCCCGGGCGGCGAGCACGAGCCACAAGCCGAAAGCCGTTGCCTGGCTCCAGCCATCGGCCAGCGCGATCGCGGTGACGGTGGCGCCCATGGCTATGGCTCCCGCCAGTTCCGCCCGCAGCGTGCGGCTCTTGCTCTGCGAGTCGGCCTGGAGCGCCAGCAACGCAAACGGTACCGCCACCCCGTAGGCGACGATAAAGCGCCTGTCTCCGGTCACCAGAGCTCCAGCCAACCCGGTCAGGGCTACGACGATGTAGGCACCGGCGAACGCCGCGGCGATGGTTGTCCGTGACAGCCATCTGCGACGGACGAGGTCGGTCAGCAGCAGCTTCACCGGCCGTCGGGCGAGGAAAACTGCCAGTGCGGCGACCGCCAGTTCCCAGGCCGAAGCTGAAGGGGCGACCAGCAGCCCGAGCAGAACAGGCTCGAGAGTGAACCCCCAGCCGCCGTGCTCAACCGGCAGCGCGATGCTCCGAACCGAGACTGTCTTTGAGCGGGTGCCGTTTGGGCGCGTCGAGGCCGACATCGTGCGCAATGCTATTACGTCGCCCGTCGACTCGCAGTCGGCTCAGCGATCGTCCTCATCCTCAGAAGCTGCAGCAGCATCTCCCGGCAGCGCCGCGGTCACGACATAGGTCACGTGCTCAGCGATGTTGACAGCATGATCGGCGATCCGCTCCAAGAACCGACCCACCCGCGAAAGGCCGATGGCCACGTCCAGGCCGACGTCCACGCTGTGCTTACCAACCGTTGTATAGAACCGGCCGACGAGGTCGTCGACCTCGTCGTCGGCTTCGTCGAGCCTTTCGCCGGCACCGGCGTCCAGCTCTGCAAGAGCATCGATGCCCTGTGCGAAGATCTTGCAGCTTGCGGTTACGGTCGCCTCGAGCAGTGGCGTGATCGCAGGATGCTGTGGAAAACCGCCCAGCCGCTGCATCATCTTCATGCAGTTGTACGCAAGGTCGCCGGAGCGCTCCAACTCGTAGAGGATACGAGTGGCCGAGACGAGGAACCGCAGGTCTCCTGCCACCGGCTGCTGTCTGGCGAGGGTGCCGAACGTGAGCTTCTCCGTCTCGAGATACATCTGGTCGACCCGGTCGTCAGCTTCCCGGACCTTGTCCACCAGCTCCATCCGTCCTTGGACCATGGCGTCGCCGGCGAGGCGGACATTCTCTAGAACCAGTGAGCCCATCGTCACAAGCTGCTGCTGGATGGTGTGTAGCTGCTCCTGGAAATGATGCCGCCCGCGGTCGCTCAGCATCGGTGTTTCCATACCCAGTTTGCGATGTGTGGTCATATGCGCCCCCGGATTAGCCGAATCGGCCGGTGATGTAGTCCTCCGTCGCCTTCTCCTTTGGCGACGTGAACAGCTCGTCGGTGGGGCTGAATTCGACCAGGTACCCGGTCCGCTGCCCCTTTGTGTCCAGCTCGACGTTGAAAAAAGCCGTCCTGTCGGAGACCCGTGCAGCCTGTTGCATGTTGTGAGTGACGATGATGATGGAGTAGTTCTCTTTTAGCTCCAGCATCAGCTCTTCGATGCGCAAGGTGGCAATGGGGTCGAGCGACGAGCACGGCTCGTCCATCAGGATCACGTCGGGTTGCACTGCGATGGCTCGGGCGATGCACAGCCGCTGCTGCTGGCCGCCCGACAATGAAAGACCGCTCTCGGACAGTTTGTCCTTGACCTCATCCCACAGCGCAGCCTGTTTCAGCGACGCCTCGACAAGGTCCCTCATGTCGGATTTCGAGCCTTTGAAGCCGTTTATCTTCGCCCCCCAGGCGATGTTGTCGAATATCGATTTGGGAAACGGGTTCGGTTTCTGGAATACCATGCCGATCCGCCGCCGGATCTCGACCGGGTCGACGCTCGAAGCGTAGATGTCGGCTCCGTGGTACCTCACCTTGCCGGTGACCCGTGCCGAAGGAATGAGGTCGTTCATCCGATTCAACGAGCGCAACACGGTCGACTTGCCACAACCCGACGGGCCGATGAGAGCACTGATCTCATTGAACGCAAACGTCATCGAAACGTCCGCCACCGCCTTGAAGTCCCCATAAAAGACATCCATGTTGATCGTTTCGATGACACCCGTCTTGCCGGCCGGCGCCTCCGTGCCTTGAGGCGCCCGTTCGGGCTGATGCACGTTGAAAGACCGAGCGGCGGGCTCTGCCACTGTGCTCTCCGGCGTGTCATTCATCAGGTCAGTCTCCTCGAGTAGCGATTGCGGAGTATCACGGCCACTGCATTCAACGTCAGCAGCAACACCAGCAACACCAGGCTGGCGGCGGCCGCGAGATGGCGCCACTCCTCTTGCGGGAAAGAGGTCCATTGGAAGATCTGGATCGGCAACGCAGTGAACTGTGAGAACGGGCCGTTCGGGCTCACAGTGATGAAGCTGGCGGCGCCGACAAGAATCAGTGGCGCCGTCTCGCCGATAGCCCGCGCCACTGCCAGGATTGTGCCCGTCAAGATACCCGGAACGGCTACCGGCAGCACTTGACTCCGCACGGTCTGCCACTTCGTCGCACCCAGGCCCAGCCCTGCGTTGCGCAACGAGTTGGGCACGGCGCGTATCGCCTCCTGGGAGCTGATTATCACAACGGGCAGGGTGAGCAACCCCAGAGTCAGCCCGGCCGACAGGATCGTGCGGCCGTTGGGTGCGCCGGCGCCAAACAGCGAGCCCGACGTTATCGGTTCGAGAAGCCGCACCAAGATGGCAAGGCCGAGCATGCCGTAGACGATCGACGGCACCCCAGCGAGGTTGTTGATGTTGGTTTGGATCAAGTCGTTGATTCTTGTTGGTTTGGCGAACTCTTCGAGATAGATGGCAGCACCGACACCGACCGGAACGGCAAACAGCACGGTGATCACGACCAACCATATCGATCCCAGCACGGCCGTCCGCACCCCGGCGAGCTCAGGCTTGTCACTGGCAGGAGTGGTTACGAACTTCCAGCTGAACCACGCCCTCCACGTGTAGCGGACTTGGTCGTAGGTGTAGTCCCCATACGATGCCGGGTTTGCTGCGAAGTCGGCCTCAACCGAGTCCTTGAACCCGTTGGGGTTGATGATCGAGGCGACCATACCTTCGGCGGCGACGATGTCGGGCGCGATGACGCGCTCCTCGACCAACGCCAGCACGTCACCCTTGCCACGCACCCCACCGCCACAACCCGGGGGTGCATCACTCGAGGCACAGATCTCGCCCCATGTCTCCTGACTCTCAAAGACCAGCCGGTCTTCGAAGAACCGTTTCTCCCGCTCCAGCCTGCGCCCGACCCCGCTCGAGACGGTGCCCTCGAGCACTTCTACGAGTTGCTCTGTATTCAAGTCACTGAGCACAGTGACGTCTGGGTCGTAGCCGTAGCCGGCGAGCACATCCTCCGGCTCGTTCTGGTTGACGACCGCTACCAACCCGAATGAGTCGTCGACGATCGTATAGAGGAGGATGGCCAAACCCAGTACTGCGGTCGTGAGCAGCAGGAGCAGCAGCATATGGATGCCCCGGGCGCGCCGGGTACGCTTGTTGAGCAGACCCCGATACTCGTCCTCACTTGGGAAATAGTCACTGGGAAAATAGTCACTGGGAAAATGCCTTGCCGGCTCTAGCTCGGGAGGGGCTGCGGTGCTCATTCGTACTCCTGCCGAAAGCGTCTGACGATCCGCCGACTCATCGAGTTCAGACCGAGCGTCATCACAAACAGCGTCAGCCCGATGGCGAAAATCGAGTTGTAGTCGACTGTGTTGTAGCTGAGGTCACCGTTGGCGGTGATGGCGATATAGCCGGTCATCGTCTGCGCACCCTGGAAGGGGTTGAGGATCGTGCCGAACAGCGCGTCCTCCCCAAAGCCAAAGTTTCGTGGGGACGCGCCGGCCGCGAGCGTGACCACCATCGTCTCCCCGATCGCCCGCGACATCGCAACCACGATTCCGGCCGCGATCCCCGAGAGTGCGGCGGGGACAACAACCCGCAGCGACGTCTCCAGCCTGGAGGCACCCAGCCCGTACGACGCCTGCCGGAGCGAATTCGGCACAGCGGCCATCGCGTCCTCGGCGAGGGAGCTGATCAGCGGGACGATCAGCAGCCCGACCACGATGCCCGCAGATAGGACGTTGAAGAAGCCCACCACGCTGCCACCGAAGATCGATCGCAGCAGCGGGGTCATAAATGTGAGGGCGAAAAAGCCAAAGACCACCGTCGGGATACCCACCAATATCTCGAGCACGGGCTTGAAGAAGTTGCGAACCCGGGCACTGGCGTACTCGGACAGATAGATGGCAGAGGCAAGCCCGATCGGGACTGCGACCACCAGCGCGATCACGGTGATGTAGAGGGTACCGAGGATCAGCGGCCAGATGCCAAAGACACCGGCTTGTGGTTGCCACGTGGTCGTGGTGAAGAACTCACCGATAGTTACCACCGGGTCGGTGAAGAAAAGCAGCGACTCGGAGCCGAGCTCCCACACGATCCCAAGCGTGACGGCGATTGAGATCGCACCGGCTACGAAAAGAGTGCCGACGATGAACCGCTCAAAGGGGCGGTGCTTGCGTTTGAGCTGTTGCTCCATACCCGCGTCGGACAAACCAACGTCACTGGCCATGCGCTCTCGTCACTCTCTCCTCGTCCTCTTGTCTTTCCTCTTTGGTCTTCGGCTTCCCGTCGATTGTGGCACGTGGCGGGTCCCGACACCGGGACCCGCCACTGCTGTCATTACCCGTAGGTCGGACAGATAGCCGGTCTACCAGCCCGCCGCCGTCTTGATGTGTTCGGCGGCTTCCAGGAGCGCATCCTCCGGGGCAGGGAAGTAGCCGACGTCACCGATCAGATCATTGACGTTGTTCAGGTAGTAGGCGACGAACATGGCAACCTGTGGCTTCTCGGCGATGATGCCGGCATCGGTATACATGAACAGAGGCCGTGCGATGGGATAGGTACCTTCGTTCACCGAGTCGTCACCAGGGGAAACGGGGCCGTCACCTCCGTCGACGGCAACCGCGGTCAGCACGTCCGCGTTCTCCTGGAAGTAGGCGTAGCCGAAGTAGCCGATCGCACATGTGGTGCTGGTGTCACCCTCGGTGCAGCCGTCTCCGGAGACGCCACGGACGGTGATGTTGTCGTCTTCACCGACGATCTCGGAGCCCGACGACAGGATCGGCGACGGTTCGGCCTCGTCGTAGACGATTTCGTTGAAGTAGTCGAAGGTGCCGGAGTCGGCCCCGGGAGAGAACGTCTGAAGCGGGTGCGCCGGGAAGTCGGGGTTGACCTCATCCCAGGTAGAACCCGCAGGCAGCGAGAACGCGGTGGCGATCTCTTCGATGGTCAGTTCGGTGGCGAAGGAGTTGCCCGTCGAGATGACCAGCGAGAGGGCATCTGAGCCGACCCTGATCTCGATGGGCTCACGCCCGATCGACTGGCAGGACGCCACCTCTTCATCCTTGATGGCACGGCTGGCGTTCGAGATGTCGGAGACACCTTCTACGCAGAAGCGCTCAAAGCCGCCACCCGAACCGATCGAGTCGATCGAGTACTCGGGCCCACCCTCATCGATCCACTGTGCAAGCACGGCGGTCGACAGCGGAAACACCGTCGATGAGCCGGCGATGCCGATGTCGCCTGCCGGCACATCGAGAGGGTCAATCTCGGGGAGACCGTACATACCTTCGGCCATCGACTCGGTGGCGTCGGTGGCTGCGGTCGTCTCGGTCGGCGCCGCGGTGGTCTCGGCGCCTGCGTCGTCGTCGTCACCGCCACAAGCAGCTACCAAGAGTGCGAATGCTGCCAGCACGGCAACAAAGATTCTCCAATTCAAGGATCTCATTGATACCTTCCTAGGTGTTTCCTCTGCTGGGGTACTCACAGAGCCGGGACCCTCTATTACCGAAAGGGGTTCGATCCGAGCTCACCCAGTTCGGTGTCAAGCTAGGAAGACCAGTTGAACCGAATCACACGCTCAAGTGACACGAAAGTGAACTCTTTGCTCTGGGAATCGCGAGTTTCCCGGAATTCGCGAGTCTGGGCATTCCGGTCCGGTCAAGGAGCGCTGTTCCGGTAGCGCTCGATGAGGGCATTGGTGGACGGATCGTGCTCGAGCGGCAGGGACGGATCGGTCAGCTCGCCGATGATCTGTTTGGCCAGGACCTTGCCAAGCTCGACCCCCCATTGGTCGAACGAGTTGATACCCCAGATCACACCCTGGGTAAACACCTTGTGTTCGTAGAGTGCGACGAGCTGGCCGAGCACGGCCGGTGTTAGCTTTGGCGCCAGGATCATCGACGTTGGCCTGTTCCCAGGGAAGGTCCGGTGTGGCACCAGGTCTTCTGAGACGCCGGCGGCCAACACCTCCTCTGACGTCTTGCCAAAGGCGAGCGCTTCGGCTTGTGCAAAGAGATTGCCCATGAGCAAGTCGTGCTGCACCCCGATGCCGTCGGTTGCCTCGAAGAAACCAATGAGGTCGGCCGGGACGACGCTGGTGCCCTGGTGGAGCAGCTGAAAGAAAGCATGTTGCCCGTTGGTGCCCGGCTCACCCCATAGAACGGGACCGGTGTCTGTGTCTACTGCCGAACCGTCGAGCCGCACCCGTTTCCCGTTCGATTCCATGTCGAGCTGTTGCAGGTACGCAGGGAATCTGTCCAGGTCCTGCGCGTACGGGAGCACGGCGTAGGTCGGGAAGCCGAGCACGTTGCGATACCAGACACCGATCAGGCCGAAGAGCACGGGCAGGTTCTCCCGGAGTGGCGCCGACCGGAAGTGCTGGTCCATGGCCCGAAAGCCTCCGAGCATCTCGCGGAACGCCCTCGATCCGATGGCGATCATCAGCGAGAGACCGATCGCTGAGTCAAACGAATACCGGCCACCAACCCAGTCCCAGAAACCGAACATGTTCGCCGTGTCGATGCCAAACGCGGCAACCTCAGCCTCGTTGGTGGATACGGCCACAAAATGCTTGGCAATAGACGATTCGTCGCCACCGTAACGGTCTAGCGTCCAGTCACGAGCCGCACGTGCGTTGGTGAGGGTCTCGAGGGTGGTGAAGGTCTTCGACGCAATGACAAATAGAGTCTCCGCTGCATCGAGACCGTCGAGAGCCGCCAGCAGATGCGCCGGGTCGATGTTGGAGACAAATCGAACCTCTATGTGTGGGTGGCGGTAGTGGCGCAGGGCCTGGTAGGCCATCACCGGCCCGAGATCGGAGCCACCGATACCGATATTTACGACAGTACGGATCGGCATGCCGGTGTGTCCTCGCCACTCACCGGTTCGGATCCGCTCTGCAAAGCGGGCCATACCGTCAAGGACGCTATGTACATCTGCGACCACGTCAGCGCCGTCGACGGTGAACCCGTCGCCTGATGCGGCACGCAGGGCGGGGTGGAGGACCGCCCTGTCCTCGGTCACATTGATGTGCTCGCCGGTGAACATCGCCTCGATGCGGTCGCCGAGACCGCTCGCCTCGGCCAGCCGGATCAGCAGATCGAGCGTGGTTTCGTCGATCAGATGCTTTGACAAGTCGGCAACCAGGTCGGCCGCCGTAAGTGTGAACCGTTCTGCCCGGCCCGGATCCACCGCAAACAGGCGTCTCAGGTCGAAGTCGGTCTGGTCACGGTGCGTGCGCAGAGCCGCCCACTCCTGAGCATCCTGGTTCAAAGCCATTTCCCACTCCGTATTCGGGGCTCGGCAGCGCCGGTTTTGCGCAGCTCATCCCGAACACTATCGCACACCGTTGCCGGCACTACTCGTTATGCTCGGTCGATGCATTCGATAAGGGTTCACGAGCCGGGGGGACCGGACGTTCTCATGTGGGAGGAGACTCCCGAGCCGAGCCCGGGTCCGGGTCAGCTACTCGTCTCGGTCGTTGCAGCCGGGCTCAACTACATCGACACCTACCACCGTCGTGGCATATACCCGCTGGCCACACCGTTCATTCCAGGCCTGGAAGGAAGCGGTGTCGTCGAAGAGATCGGGGATGGCGTGACCCGAATCCGTCAAGGCGACCGTGTTGCCTGGACCGACCAGATCGGATCCTATGCCGAGCGGGTGGTCATCGCCGAGGACCGAGCCGTTGCGATCCCGGAGGACTTCTCGCTCATAGACGCAGCGGCAATGATGCTGCACGGGGTCACCGCGCATTACCTCGCTCTGGATACGTTCGAGCTCGGCTCCGGCCATCGCTGCCTGATTCATGCCGGCGCTGGTGGGGTCGGACGTCTCCTGATTCAGATGGCACGCCGAGTGGGCGCCGAGGTGTTCACGACCGTGTCCACGCAGGAGAAGGCGGCGATTGCCGGCGAAGTGGGAGCCACCCATGTCATCAACTACGTGGAGCAGGATTTTGTCGAGGTGGTCGAGCAGATCGCCGGTGATCGGTCACTGGATGTTGTCTACGACGGGGTCGGCGCCGCCACCTTCGAAAGAGGCCTGACCCTGCTCAAGCCACGCGGGCTGATGGTGCTCTTTGGCCAGTCGAGTGGAGTGGTAGATCCGTTCGATCTGGGGACCCTCGCACGTCTCGGGTCCCTGTATGTGACCCGGCCCACGATGGGCCACTACATCGCCGGACGGGCGGAACTGCAACGTCGCGTCGACGCGCTCATGACCATGATCCGCAGCGGTGAGCTCGAGCTGAACATCGACCGTACAGTGCCTCTAGCCGACGCCGCAGCCGCTCACCGTGCACTGGAAGCTCGCGAGACGTCGGGCAAGGTTCTGCTGATCCCGTAGCGAGAGGGACGCGAATACGGGCCGTCTAGCCGAGGATGATCAGACCGCCGCCGATGAGCATTGAAATGGCGCCGGCCACGACGAGTGTGGTTTCTGAAACCTCACCGGGGATCCAGCTGACTGCGTTGAGATCCTCGCTCACGGCCAGCGCGGCCACGACGAGAGCGACCATCCCGATCAGCACCAGGATCATTCCCAGGCTGCCGGTGGCAAAGAGAGCGAGGAGTGCGACGATGATGACCGTCACCGACGCAATCACCCAGCGCACCAGCCGGTCGGACAGCCAGTCCCGCCACCGGTCGCGGTCGAAAAGCCTTGCGACCGAACGGAACCCGCTTCCCAGTTCCCTCACAGATCGGCGCGGCTTTTGCCGACTTGCCCTGACATGTTTGGCCTTCGACTTCTTCGGTGGTTCGAGCTCGGCGACAAAGGCGTCGCGATCGCGCATGTTGACGATCACCTCTTCCCCGCCCAGCGCCATATAGATCTCGGTCCCGGTGTCGTCGAGTTCGATTTCCTGCAAAGGCCAGGTCCCCAACCGCTCTCCACCACTGCTCACCGAGAGCCCGTGCTCGGTTACCTCGAAGACGGCTTCGACCACATCGTCTGTGTCCTCTATCCGCAGAGACCCTGAAAATGCACTCATGTGCAGTGGGTTCGGTCTATCAGGACAAACCTTGAGGATTTCATGCGGCCACCATCCCCCCATTTTTCGGGGGGATCGACCGGCTCTGCCGGGCGAGGGGGGGAAGGACCAACAGCGACCGCAGTCACGATATTCTTCTCCCTCCGGGAGAAGTACCCGAGCGAAGCGAAGGGGGATGAGGGCCTTATGAAATTCAAGGTTCGGAATGAAGAAGCCCTCACCTGCCTCGCTGACGCTCGGCTGTCCTCTCCCAAAGGGAGAGGAATGTCGTGGCACACCTGCCTCGCCAACGTATCGGCTTCCGATACGCCGTTGTTCTACCAGCCATCCCCCATTCGGGACGAAGGACACGAACCTGTGTCTGGGCAGAGAACCCGGGGTGTGCTCACTTCAGCGAGTCGAGGGCTTGCTGGGTGGCAGCCACGTACGGGCCGCCGAACTTGATGGCGTGAACCGCAAGCGGTGCGAGCTGATGAAGGGCGACGCGTCGCTCCCAACCGTCGCCCAGCGGGAACACTTCGTTGTAGGCGGCATAGCAGTCGCCACCGAAACCACCGAAGAGCCGCATCATGGCGAGGTCGAACTCACGGTGCCCTCCGAACGCAGCCGGGTCAATGACCCAGCTCACACCCCCGTTGCCAATCAAACGGTTCCCCGCCCACAGGTCTCCGTGCAACCGGGCGGGCGGCTCGTCGTCACCCGCAAGATCATCGACCCGAGCGGCGGTCGATTCCAGGTCGGCGATAGCCCGAACCGGCAGCGAGCCGGAATCACGGCAGAGTCGCGCCAGCGGGAGCAATCGCTGCCCGGCGTAGAACTCGGGCCACGAAGCCATCGGTTCATTCGGCAACCCGCGGCTGGTCGTCATACGGCGATCCTCTCGCCCGAAGAAGGGCGCCCCAGATCGGTGTAGAGCCGCCAGCGCTCGCCCAAAATCGACCTCAGTAGACGGAGTCGGATCTCCGGGTTCAACCCACTGCTGAACCAACAGCGGCGGGTCGCTCGACACGGCCAGCACCTCAGGTACCGAGACTGCCTGTGCGCTGTGCAGCCAGGTGAGACCAGCAGCTTCGGTGACGAAGAACTCGGCGTCGGCGTCGACTTTTGTCTTGGCGAACACCGTCCCGCCATCGTCGAGAGTGACCCGATAGGAGTCGGCAACATCACCGCCACCGAGCGGCGTCATCGCCACAACGTGACGGCCAAGCGCTGCCGAGATCTCAGCGGGCAGGTCGATCATCGACGATAGTGTGGCATACGATCTCAACGGAGAGCCGCAAGGCGGGCAGGCTGCAACCACCGAGTAAGACGTGAAGCAAGAACATACTGCTGTTGTCGTCACCGTCTCGGGGCGGGTCCAGGGTGTCGGGTTCCGTTATTCCACTCAGCGCCTCGCCTTGGGCTTGGGTCTCGAGGGCTGGGTGAGCAATCGCCCTGACGGCACTGTCAGCACCTGGGCTCAGGGCAACAAGGATGCGGTTGGCCGCTTCCTCCGCTTTCTCGAGGAGGGGCCACCGGCGGCACGGGTGACCAGCATCGACATGAACGTTGTCGCACCCGACCCTGGGGTGTCCGGTTTCAGCGTGCGTTATTGAAACAGCGCCCAAAGGGGCCGATACAGCCCCAGTACGTATGTGTGGGCATCGGCTGGCTGATGATCATTTGGTCGGTGACTATCGAGAGCCAGCCCTCATGACCAGACGAAACACGGGATTTCGGCGGATATCACTCGTAGTTTGTAAACTATATGGCAAATTGCAATGACATTCCGTCAAACTAGTATGAGGTTGCCTTTCGGATGTCCCAACGGCTCCTCGGCATCTGACTGGCTAGCCAACCAGAAACTTTGGCGCGATAATCGATCATCAATGATCTCTCACCAGGCCGGATGGCTCCTCGGAGCAACACACGGAGAAGTCACGGCGAAGTCTAAGGAGAAGTAAGTGACGTCTTTCCGAATCGCCCTCATACCCGGAGACGGTGTCGGTGGCGAGATCACCGACGAGGCGGTGCGAGTCCTCGAGACGGCTGCCGACATCCACGGTTTCGACGTCGAGACCGAGTCGTTCGACTGGTCATGTGACCGCTATCTCGAAACGGGCGCCATGATGCCGGACGACGCCCTCGACACCCTGTCCGGCTTCGATTCCATCTTCCTAGCTTGCATCGGGGACGCCAACAAGGTCGCAGACCACATCTCTCTGCAAATGCTGCTCACCATCCGCAAGGGCTTCGACCAGTACGTGAATCTACGGCCGATCAAGCTATACCCGGGCATCACCTCCCCGATCTCGACGGCAACACCCGAGACCGTCGACATGCTGGTCATCCGTGAGAACACCGAGGGCGAATACTCGGGTACCGGCGGGTTCTTCAAGCGAGGTACGCCCGACGCGTTCGCACTCCAGACCGGCATCTTCACGTGGAAGGGATGCGAGCGAGCCATCCGCTTTGGTTTCGAGCAGGCCCGCAAACGCAAGAAGCTCGGTTCGTCCAACCCGGTGGGCCGGGTCACCAACTGCACCAAATCGAACGCACTCAACTACTCGATGGTCTTCTGGGACGAGGCCTACGACTTCGTCGCCGCCGACTTCCCCGACATCGAGACCGACATGGCATTGGTCGACGCATTGACGATGTGGTTCGTTAAAAACCCTGAATGGTTCGACGTCGTCGTGGCCTCCAACCTGTTCGGCGACATCATCACCGACCTGGGCTCGATGCTCCAGGGTGGCATGGGGTTCGCCGCAGGCGGCAACGTCAACCCCGAAGGAGACCATCCCTCGATGTTCGAACCGATCCACGGTTCGGCACCGAAGTACACAGGCAAACGAGTCGTCAATCCCATCGCAACCATCGAGGCGGTGCGAATGATGCTCGAGACACTCGGCGAGGAAGAGGCAGGCGCCCACATCCAGCGCGCCATTGCCGACACGCTGGGTGCGGGTGAGGTCAAGACCAAGGACATGGGCGGCTCGGCAACCACCGACCAGATGGGAGCTGCTGTGGTCGCCGCGATGCGTGGCTCGGCCTGAGAAACGGAGATCCGGTGCAGATCAGATCACTCGAAGACATGGAGGTGGGCGGGCGCACTGTGCTGTTGCGGCCGGACATCAACTCTCCGATCGATCGTGAGACCGGCAGGATCGCCGATGAGAACCGGCTGGACAAGAGCTTGCCGACCATCGCCTACCTCGCCGATGCCGGAGCAAAGGTGGTCATCATCGCCCACCAAGGTGACACTCTCGACTACCACAACCTCGTGTCAATGGAGGAACACGCGGAGAGGTTGACCTCCAAGCTCGGCCGCCCGGTCAAGTTCATCGACGACGTCGCAGGCCCCGCCGCCCGCAACGCGATCGGCGAGTTGGAACGCGGCGAGATCCTCTTGCTCGAGAACATACGCATTCTCACCGAGGAGGTATCGACATTCGAGAGCGCCGTCAAGCTGACGCCGTGGGAGATGACCCGCACATACCTTGTCCGGCATCTGGCGCCGCTCATGGATCTCTACGTCAACGACGCGTTTGCTGCGGCCCATCGCAACGCACCGTCCATGGTTGGGTTCCAGGAGTTGCTCCCGTCGGCCGGCGGATTGTTGCTGATGGACGAGGTCAACACGCTGTCGAGTGTTGCCGAGAACCCGGCGCGGCCGTGTCTCTTCGTCCTCGGCGGGCTGAAGATCTCCGATGCGTTCGCAATGATGGGCAAGGTGCTCCAGGACGGCGCCGCCGACAACATCATCACCTCGGGGGTGACCGCCAACGTGATGCTGTGGGCGGGCGGCGCCGACCTCGGTGAGCGATCGCAGAGCTTCATCACTGATCGATCGCTCGATGCTTTCGTGCCTCAGGCGAAGCAGTGGCTCGGTGAGTACGGAGACCGCATACATGTGCCGACAGACGTGGCATTCGCCGGCGTCAACGGCGAGAGGGTCGAAGTAGCGGTTGCCGACCTGCCGACCGACCGGCTCATCATCGACATCGGATCCGAGACGGTCACGCACTACGAAGGGCTCATCTCAGAGGCAGCGACGATCTTCGTCAACGGTCCGGCAGGCGTCTACGAGTCGCACGCCGGCGAATACGGCACCAGGCGTCTATGGGAAGCGGTGGCAGGGGCGGACGGCAAGTCGGTGATCGGCGGCGGCGACACGGTCGCCAGCGCCCGCCGTTTTGTCGACCTCGACGACATCGGGTTTGTAAGCACGGGCGGAGGGGCGATGGTCCGGTTCTTGAGCGGCCAGCCGCTCCCGATGCTCGATGCAATGGAGCGAGCAGGAAAGCGAGAGTCAAGATGACCTACGACCACAACCAACCAGGAGGAAATACCTCATGACCCAGACGATGACCTCCACCGCGGCTGAACTCGCGGAGTACGCACGCCAGATCCGCGTCCAGATCCTCAAGGCGGTCTATGTCGCCCGCGCCGGCCACATCGGTGGCCCGCTGTCGGCTGCGGACATGCTGTCGGTTCTCTACTTCGGTGTCATGGACATCGATCCCGAGAACCCGACCGATCCGGACCGCGACCGCTTCGTGCTCTCGAAAGGTCACAGCTCGATCGCCCTGTACGCAACACTGGCACTGCGCGGGTACTTCCCCGTAGATGAGCTGAAGACCTTCGATTCGGTTGACTCCAGGCTCCAAGGTCATCCGGATCAGACCGTGACCCCCGGTGTGGACATGTCCTCGGGATCGCTCGGGCTCGGCTTCGCCGGCGCGCTCGGGATCGCACTGGGTGCGCGAGCCGCCGGAAAGGACTTCACCACCTATGTGATGCTGGGTGACGGTGAATGCAACGAAGGCGTCGTGTGGGAAGGGGCACACGTTGCCGCTCGCTACGGACTCGACAACATCATCGCCCTGATCGACCACAACAAACTCCAGCAGTTCGGTTGGACCGGTGCCTCGCTCGACGAGCGCATCAGCCCATACCTCGGTGACCAGCTCGCCAATCGCTGGCGTGCGTTTGACTGGAAGGTGATCGAGGTCGACGGCCATGACGTCGCGGCGATCCTCGGCGCCGTCGACGAAGCCAAAACGATCGAGGGGATGCCCGTCGCGATCGTCGCCCATACCGTCAAGGGCAAGGGCGTCTCGTTCATGGAGAATCAACCCGGCTGGCACAGCAAAGTGCCGACAGACCAGGAGCTGGCCGATGCCCTCAGAGAACTGGGCGAACCTGAAGGAGGTGCGCAATGACGCTCACCATGGGTAAACCGCTGCGGGTGGCGATGGGTGAGGCCATCACGGAGGCCGCCAACCACAACGACAGGATCGTCGTTCTGGACGGTGACACCGGGAGCTCGACCAGAACCGACATCTTCGAGGCCGCCCACCAGGACCGGTTCTTCCAGCTCGGGATCGCCGAGATGAACATGTTCGGTATGGCGGCCGGCATGGCCACCGTCGAGGGTCTGATCCCGATCGTGAGCACCTTCTCGGCGTTCGTCGTGTCACGCGCTCACGACGCCATCCGTATCCTGATCGCCCAGCCGAAGGCAAACGTCAAGATGATGGCGGGCTACGCCGGTCTGCTTGCAGGTAGCACCGGCAAGACCCACCTGATGTTCGACGACGTCCCCATCATGCGAGCCATGGCCCACATGACCGTGATCGCCCCTGGTGATGAGATCGAGACAAAGGCGGCAATCAACGCCAGCCTCGAATATGACGGTCCGGTGTACTTCAGGCTCACCAGACCCAACACACCGATTCTGTTCGACGAGGACTACAAGTTCGAGATAGGCAAGACCGTCACCGTCCGTGAGGGCTCTGATGTGACCGTGTTCTCTTCGGGCCCGCACACGGCCCGCGTGATCGAGGCAGCCGACCTACTGGCGGGTGAGGGCATAGATGTGCACCTGGTACACGTGCCGACCATCAAGCCTCTCGCCGAGGACGAGGTGGTAGCCGCCGCCAACAAGACCGGTCTCGTGGTGACTACCGAGGAAGGCACCATCGTCGGTGGCCTCGGCGGTGCCATCGCTGAGATCCTGTCACAGCATTCGCCTACTCCGGTGAAACTGCACGGTATCAACGACATCTTCGGCGAGTCCGGCCCAGACAAGGCCCTTCTCGAGAAATACGGTTTGACCTCACACCACGTGGCAACTGCTGTTCGCGAGCATTTAGCCGCCAACAAGTAGGGTCCCGTTCACTACAAACGGCCGCAGGTGACCGCTCACCTGCGGCCGCCGTCGCCCCACGCGTGAAATCGCTCGGCCCGCTGCTCGACCAGCAGCGGCTGGCCGAAGCATGCACTCAGCGTCTTGGTGTTGAGCACCCTGTCGATAGGCCCGGCATCGACCACAGACCCATCGGCCATCAACAAGAGATGCCCAAACCCCGGGGGAATCTCCTCGACGTGATGTGTGACCAGGATGACAACCGGGCTGGCCGGGTCGGCGGCCAGATCGGCCAGCGCAGCCACGAGCCGCTCGCGGGCTCCGAGGTCGAGACCCGTCATCGCCTCATCGAGGAACAATACTTCCGGGCTGGTCATCATGCTCCTGGCGATGAGCACCCGCTGGCGCTCCCCAGAGGACAGCGTTCCGAATCGCCGATCCGCAAGGTGCGCCACGGCAAGCCGGTCGAGTTGGCGCCGGGCGCTCTCCCAGTCGTCGTTCGAGTACCGGTGGAAACGTGTTGGGACAAAGGACGCGTGGCGGCCGGTGACGACGATGTCGACCGCCGGCATCTCGGGCCGCACCAGTCGCGCCGGCCCCGCTCCGGCGTAGCCAATACGCTCCTTGAGCAACCGGGAGTCAACACGACCGTATTCCTCCCCGAGTAGCCGCACCGTGCCTCGCGTTGGGCCCATGTAGGTCGACGCGACCTGAAGCATGGTCGTCTTGCCGGCTCCGTTGGGCCCCAGCACCACCCATCGCTCGTGTCGGCCAACGTGCCAGTTGATCTCGTTGAGCAGGTAGCGGCCGTCACGGACGACAGAGACTCTCTCGAGTGCGATTACCTCGGATTGGACGGCGGGCTCAGTTGGCATGTCATGTGGTGGGGAGACGCCGGATGTTACCAATTGGTCGCCTGGACGCGGCGAGTTCGACAGATGTGACCAACCGACGACCAGGGTATCGTGCTGGACCGCGCAACAACGAGAGCAGATGATCCACCCAGTCCCCCACCTACCCCAGCCCCTGCGGGCAAACGAGACGGGCACATTCACAGAGGACTCGGTAGTCCGGCGGCTCCCGGAGATCGCCTCGAGCGCCCTCACCGACAATCAGTTTGGCGATGACGGCGCAACCCGGATCGATGACCTGATCCGGGAGATCCACGGTGGTGTGATCGTCGAGATCGACGAGCCGCTTGCAGACGACGCAGCAGACTGGAAGGACTATGTCGCGCCGTATCTCGGGATGACGTGGCTCGACGTGCCATGGTTCTTCGCCGAGACGTATTTCTACCGGCGGTTGCTTGCGGCGACCGGATACTCACACCCGGGCCCACACCGTGGCGTCGACCCCTTTCTCCACAAAAAGTACACAGATCTGGAGGCGGGCGCCCCACTGGCCGGGCGTCTGGCACAGCTGCTCGACGATCTGCCGATGCTGCTGGCTGCGTCGCTCTGGGCCAACCGGGTGGACCGGAGTCTATGGCCTGCCAGTGACCAGGCCGCCGCGGCCAGGACCGCCGAGGTACTCGGGCTGGACAGGTCACAGCGTCTGCTCGCCGACGACACACAGCAGGTGGCCGAATTGCTGGCCCAGGGGATCCAAAGCGTGCACGTCGTCCCGGACAACGCCGGTGCCGAGCTGGTGGCGGATCTGATGCTGGCGGCACACGTGCTGAACCATGGCAGCCGAGTGACCATCCATGTCAAGCCTCACCCGACCTTTGTCTCGGATGTCACACTGCGTGACCTCGATGCAACGATCGCGCGTCTCGCCGTCGAACCCGATCCCGCTCCTTTTGTTGCGGCCACGCTTCGAGGGGCTCGATCGGATGGTCGTCTTGCTGCAACGACCCACAACTTCTGGGTGTCGCCGCTGCCATTCTGGGAGTGCCCGTCCGAACTGCTCGACGACCTGGCGGATGCGGACCTCGTCATAGTCAAGGGAGACGCCAACTACCGTCGGCTGCTCGGTGACCTGCACTGGGATCCGACAACCCCATTTTCGGACATAGTCAGGCCCCTCCAACCGGTGGCAGCCCTGCGTACGGCCAAGTCACTCGTAGCGGCGGGACTCAGCGCCGCGACCGTCGAGCGGGCCTCTACCACCGACCCCGACTGGTTGACCAGCGGTGATTGGGGAATGATCCAGTTCGCCCCCGAAATCGACTAGAGCCACACATTCCTCTCTCTCCGGAGAGGTGCCCGAGCGCCAGCGAGGGCGGTGAGGGCCTTATGTAAAGCTGGGAAACCACAGCCACCCCCTCCGTCGCTCCGCTCGCCAAGGCATTCCTCTCCCTCCGGAAGAGGTGCCCGAGCGCCAGCGAGGGCGGTGAGCCAAGGCATTCCTCTCCCTCCGGGAGAGGTGCCCGAGCGCCAGCGAGGGCGGTGAGGGCCTTATGTAAAGCTGGGAAACCACAGCCACCATCGGGTGGGGGGCGGGTCGTGCCCGCCCCCTCCCACACCACCGGACATGCGGGCCTCGCATCCGGCGGTTCGTTAGGTATGCCGGTGACGTTGGTAGTTATCGGCGAATCCGGTGAGTCCTTGTTGACGCCACCATGCCGTGTTGAGGGTGATGTTCATGACTTGGCTGTTTGAGGCCCGCCACTGGCCGCAGACCCGGGTGACTACGGCAAATATGGCGGAGTCGTCGGCTCCGAGCCGTCGTAGTTCCCGGACGCGGGTGGTGTTGTTCTTCCACGCCTCCCAGACGGTTTGACGCAGACGGCGTCTCATCCATTGGTCGGTGCGGTCAAACAATGAGGGGGTATCTGCCAACCCGAAATAGCTGACCCAACCGGCGACGAACCGGTTGATTAAGGCTATCCGCCGACCCAGAGAGATACTCCAGGAACGGGAAGTCAGTTGACGGATACGTTGTTTCATCCGTTGCCGCGCCTTTGGCGCAACCCGGATCAGGACCCTGCCGTTGCGGATATAGAACCCGAAACCCAACAGAGTTATCGCGGTGGCGGCACCGATCTGCGACTTTCCCCGGTTCACTACCAGTTTCAGTCGTTTCTCGATCCACCGTGTCACCGACGCCAACACCCGCCCTGCCGCCCGCTCTGATCCCACATAGATGCGGATATCGTCGGCGTAACGGACAAAACGAAGCCCACGTCGATGAAGCTCCTGATCCAGATCATCCAACATGATGTTCGATAGCAACGGGGACAACGGTGACCCCTGCGGGGCACCAACCGTCACCGGCTGTCGCACCCCGTCGATCATCACCCCAGCCTCCACAAACGCTCGGATCAGTTTCAACAGTCGCTTATCGGCGATCCGTCTCGCTACCCGAGCCATCACCATGTCATGGTTGACCCGATCAAAGAACCGCTCCAGATCGATCTCCACTACCCACTGATATCCGTCAGAGACGAACCGTTGCGCAGCCGAAACCGCCTGTTGCGCCGACCTGCCCGGCCGATACCCGAAACTCGACTCGGAAAACCCAGCCTCGAAAATCGGGACCAACACCTGACAGATCGCCTGTCCAATCACCCGGTCAACAACCACAGGCACACCCAACATCCGCACCCCACCGCCGGGTTTGGGGATCTCCACCCGACGTAGCGGCTGCGGCCTGAACATGCCATCTTCTAACCGACGCTGCACCCCAGACCAGCCGGACTCCAACCAACCAGACAACTGGTCAACCGTCATCCCATCCACCCCAGGGGCACCCCGGTTACTCACTACCTGTCGTACCGCCCGAGCCATATTGGTTTCCGAGAACACCCGTCCCCACAAACCATCAACCCGGACCCCGGTGGGACTCGACACGACAGACACCGGAACCGCGCTACACCCTCGACCAGAAACCGTCGAGACCCGCCCTGCGGGTTGGCTGTGATCAACACACCGTTCACGACTCACACCACATCTCCTCTCCACCTAACGTTCGGTCCTTCCCAACCCCAACAGACCCCCAGGCTGGTACTACGACCTCTGCTGACTCCTGCCACACCACCCACACCCAGGGGTAGCAGCCGAGCCGGGGACTCTCCCGGACCATCGACCATCTGACAGGCCTCCCCGGATAAGAACAATCACTTTCCCCCTACACCGCCGCATGTACGCCTCAGACCTAAGGTGATGACGGGCTTCGCCATCAGAGGCTGGCTCACCCACCCCGAAACGCCTCAAATGCGATTTGTGTACCTCGATGCAGGGATTTGTCTCCAGCTTCCTTCCCACAACACCTCACAATGCTGCAGTTGCCTTCAACTAGGAGCTAAACATCACCTCCCACTCCACAGGACTTCCACCTGCAAGCAATTGCCCATGCCGGGCGTACCCCTCCGTCGCTGCGCTCCTCGTCCCCCTGGAAAGGGGGACAATGCCGTGGCTGCCATGGCTGCTGCCGTTGTGAGTGAGTACTCACTCATGCTAGTGTGTCGGCCGCTATGGAAATGAAGACGCCCCGTGCCAGACCGCTCGCCCCCGAGGACCGTCGCCAATCAATCCTCAATGCCCTGATCCCACTCCTGATCGAGAAGGGGGCCGCCGTGACCACCGCAGAGGTGGCCCGAGCCGCCGGCATCGCGGAAGGGACGATATTCCGCGTCTTCCCGGACAAGGCGACACTGCTTCACGCCGCCATGGAGTCAACGCTCGACCCGCTCCCGTTCCAGGCGGCCCTCAACGGGATCGACCAGGACCTGTCGCTCGAAGAGCAGCTTGCCGGAGCCGCCAAGATCCTGGCCGACCGGTTCGAACGGGTGTCCGCTCTTATGGGCGTTCTGCGTTCGATGCCCCATGAGCAGAAACCACACGCCGACACACACCGGTTCGCCCACGATGCAATGGAGGCCATCCTCGCGGCGCTCACTGCGGTGATGGCCCGCCACGAGGATCGACTCTCAATCGAACCTGCCCAGGCCGCCGTGTTCCTGCGGGGACTCATCTTCACCGGCACTCATCCGTTGCTCGCCTCAGCGGCCCGCGTGTCATCCGAGCAAACCGTCCACACCCTGCTCCACGGAATCCTGCGGAAGGAGGGAATCGAATGCTGATCCGCCTTCTCCGCATCTACCTTCGCCCCTACAAACGCGAGATCAGCATCATCGTGGTTCTGCAACTATTTGCCACCATCGCCTCGCTGTACCTGCCGAGCCTCAACGCCGACATCATCGACAACGGCGTGGTCACCGGTGACACCGGCTACATCCTTCGTATCGGTGGTTGGATGCTCGCAGTCTCATTGGTGTACATCGTCGCCACGATCACGGCCGTGTACCTGGGGTCACGTTCGGCGATGGCTTTCGGTCGTGACCTTCGCTCGGCGATCTTCCGAAGGGTCGCATCGTTCTCCAGCCGCGAGGTGGGCAGCTTTGGGCCGCCGTCGCTGATCACCCGCAACACCAACGACGTGCAGCAGGTGCAGATGTTGGTGATGATGGCGTTCACACTCATGATCTCGGCACCCATCATGATGGTTGGCGGCATCATCATGGCGCTGCGTGAAGACGTCGGGTTGTCGTGGCTGGTCGCCGTTGCAGTACCGGTCCTGGTGGCCGCCACCGGCTTCATCATCTCCAGGATGGTCCCCGGGTTCAGACGCATGCAGGGCTACCTCGACGACGTGAACCGGATCATGCGCGAGCAGATCACCGGCATCCGTGTTATCCGAGCATTTGTACGCGAGCCGTACGAGACGAACCGGTTCGGCACCGCCAACGACGACCTCACCGGTGTCTCGATCAGTGTTGGGCGTTGGATGTCGGCGATGTTCCCCACGGTCATCTTCGTACTCAACGCCTCGAGTGTCGCCGTGTTGTGGTTCGGCGGGATCCGTATCGACGACGGCGCGATGCAGATAGGGGCCCTAACCGCGTTCATCACCTACCTCATACAGATCCTGATGTCGGTGCTGATGGGTACCTTCATGCTGGTGATGGTGCCGAGGGCATCCGTGTCGGCCGATCGTATCGGCGAGGTTCTCGACACCACAACCTCGGTGACCCCTCCCGTTGACGGCATAACCAGCTCGGCGACACGGGGACGCCTTGAGTTCCGCGATGTTGGGTTCACCTATGCAGGGGCATCGCACCCGGTGCTCAGCAACGTGACGTTCAACGCAGAACCCGGCCAGGTCACCGCAATCATCGGGTCGACGGGTGCCGGCAAGTCGACGCTGCTCAACCTCATCCCTCGGTTGTTTGACGTCACCAACGGCACCGTCGCCGTGGACGGCGTGGACATCCGGGACTACACGCTCGAAGCTCTGTGGGACAGGATCGGTCTCGTGCCCCAGCGCGGGTACCTGTTCTCGGGGACCATCGCGTCCAACCTCCGGTACGGCAGGCCGGATGCGACCGACGAGGAGATGTGGGAGGCGCTCGAGATCGCCCAGGCAAAGGGCTTTGTAGCCGACATGCCGGACGGGCTCCACTCTGAAGTTGCCCAGGGTGGCACCAGCCTCTCCGGCGGCCAGCGGCAGAGGATCGCCATTGCCCGGGCGTTGATCCGCAACCCCGAGATCTACCTGTTCGACGACTCTTTCTCGGCGCTCGACGTCGCTACCGACGCCCGGCTGCGACTGGCTCTCGAGCCGGTCACCCGCAATGCCACGGTGCTCATCGTCGCCCAGCGTGTCTTCACGATAACCAACGCCGACCAGATCATCGTGCTCGGCGATGGGGAGGTCGTCGGCGTCGGCACTCACCATGAGCTCCTCGAGAGCTGCCCGACCTACATGGAGATCGTCGAGTCGCAGCTCAAGGCGGAGGCGTCGTGAGCGAGCAGAAGACGATACAGAAGACCGAGCGCATCTCGGGCCAGATCGGTCCCGGCCGCGGCCCACACGGCGGCGGGATGATCGGCCAGAAGTCCCTCGATTTCAAGGTCTCCGGCAAGCGGCTTCTTGGCAGGTTGCGGCCGGAACGAATGAAGGTTGCCGGCGTGGTCGTTGCGGCTATCGCCAGCGTCGCGCTGACCGCGACCGGTCCCAGGGTCCTCGGCCGAGCCACCGACATCGTCTTTGCCGGGGCGATCGGCAAGAATCTGCCCGCAGGCATGACCAAGGCCGAGGTGATCGATTCCGCCCGCGCCAACGGCCAGGACCAGGTCGCCGACCTCCTCACCGGGGTAGACCTGGTGCCGGGCCTGGGCATTGATTTCGACGCCCTCGCCGGGGTGCTGCTGGCGGTGCTGCTCATATATGTTGTGGGGTCGCTGCTCAACTTCTTGCAGGGTTACCTCCTCACCAGCGTCGTGCAGAACACCGTCTCACGGATGCGCGCCGAGGTCGAAGACAAGCTGAACAAGATGCCCCTCTCCTACTTCGATCGACAGCCCAGGGGTGAGCTGCTCAGCCGGGTCACCAACGACATGGACAACCTTGCGCAAACCCTGCAACACACAATGTCGCAAATGCTGACGTCGATCCTGACGGTTGTGTTCGTGTTCATGATGATGCTGTCGTTGTCATGGACCCTTGCCCTCATCACACTTGTGTCGATACCGGCGAGCATGGCGGCCGCCGCGGTTGTGATGAAACGCTCGCAGACGAGATTCATCGACCAGTGGCGGCGCACCGGCGCCCTCAACGCCCAGGTCGAGGAGGTGTTCACCGGTCATGAACTGATCAAAGTCTTTGGCCGGCAGCGAGAGGCTCAGGAGCGATTCGACGCGGAGAACGAGCAGCTGTTCCAAGCCAGCTTTGGGGCTCAGTTCCTGTCCAACCTGATCATGCCGATGATGATGTTCATCGGGAACCTCAACTACGTGATCATCGCCGTTGTCGGCGGCTTGCGGGTAGCCGGGGGCACCATGAGCCTCGGCCAAGTGCAGGCTTTCATCCAGTACTCACGCCAGTTCACCCAGCCGGTCACACAGCTTGCCTCGATGACCAACCTGCTGCAATCCGGAGTTGCCTCCGCCGAGCGGGTGTTCGAGCTGATGGACGCCGACGAGCAGGAACCCGACGATCATCATCCACGAATGGTGGACGAAGCCCACGGCCGGGTCGGCTTCGAACACGTCTCCTTCAGCTACAACGAGGACCAACCCCTCATCGACGACCTATCCCTGACCGTAGAACCGGGCGAGACCGTGGCGATCGTCGGACCGACCGGAGCGGGGAAGACGACACTGGTCAACCTGATCATGCGCTTCTACGAGCTGAACGGCGGTCGCATCACGCTCGACGGGCAGGACGTCTCCAAAGTGCATCGCAAGGATCTACGCGGACGCATCGAGATGGTGCTTCAGGACACCTGGCTGTTCGAGGGAACCATCCGCGAGAACATCAGGTACGGTCGGCTCGACGCCACGGACGAAGAGGTGCTCGAGGCAGCGAAAGCGACCTTCGTCGACAGGTTCGTCCACAGCCTCCCCGATGGGTACGACACCATCGTCGATGACGAGGGCGGCAACATCAGCGCCGGGGAGAAGCAGCTGATCACGATCGCCCGCGCTTTCCTGGCGAACCCGGCATTGCTGATCCTCGACGAGGCAACGAGTTCGGTAGATACTCGCACCGAGTTGCTGCTCCAGCACGCCATGTCGGCGCTCCGCAGCGACCGGACCAGCTTTGTGATAGCACACCGACTTTCGACAGTTCGGGACGCAGACGTGATCCTGGTGATGGAGGACGGCGCCATCGTCGAGCAGGGCAGCCACGAGGAACTGATAACCCGGGGAGGCGCCTACGCCAACCTCTACAACGCCCAGTTCACCGGACCCAGCACGAGTGGCGCCCGTGTATCAGGCGGCGTCCCCGCCCCCGCCGATCGGGCTCGGATGGAGCCGGACGTCTAACACACCACCTGCTCCCGCGGGCCGCAAGCCACGGGAGCCGGCCTGGCTCACCTGCTCTTGCTCGCTCGAGCCGGCCGGGAACGCCGGATTGTCGGTCGAGCGAGCCCCCACGGCTGCTCTCACACCAAGCTATCTAGAATCCGATCGTGACGATTGCTCTGCTGGTTCGTGATCGACGTGCCGTCGCAATCCAGGCAGCGATCGGATGGTGCCTTGGAGGGCTTGGTCCAGCTCTAATCATTGGTGCACGCGATCTCGCGGTGCCGCGCTACAAACTCTCGTGGCTGGGTTCCGCATTCGGATTCGCTCTCCTCGGCGCCGGGCTGATCGGAAGACGAGCGCTCCGGCGTGGGCCCATGCCCGTCGTCGCCGTCGGCACCGTACTTCTGATCATCGGGACGGTCTTGCTGGCCCTCGGGAACCGACTGTCTTTGATGGCCGTCGGTGGGTTACTCCAGGGAGCCGGATCATCGGCATTCCTCGTCGCGACTCCGGCGCTGATACGTCTCGATCAGCGAACTCATAGGCTCGCGCTCGCCGTCGGGATATCGAGCCTGACCGGCCTCATCGCACCTGCCGCCATCGCCCTGACCGACCACGTGCTGAGCACCGGGCGTGTTGCGCTGATGCTACCGATCGTGTGGCTGCTGCCGTTCCTCGCCCCGAGCAGCTGGCGACAGACCGAGCAGGCGGCCCCTGCTGCGGTTGAACCGACACCGCCGACAACGGGATCCATGACCGCCGATACCTGGCGACGCTGGACCATCATCGTGCTCGGGGTTTCTGCGGAATTCTGCTTCTGGACATGGGGTGCCGCCCGGCTGGTCGACGGAGGCGCCACGGATGCGGCCGCCAGTGGCCTCGTCGCAGCGTTCGCCGTCGGGATGGCCCTCGGACGCTTCGCCGGTCCGAGGAGGTACTTCTCATTGAGCCCCATACTCACCGCGGTTGTGATCACATCGCTTGCTGCGGTAGCCCTCGCCACCGACGCCAACCTCGCAGTTCTTGTGAGCGGACTATTTGTGGCCGGCTTTGGGATCGCCGTGATATACCCAATCGCTCTCGCCGTCCTTCTCGAGGATCGTGGCCTTTCCGAAGCCCGGCTGATCTCACTGGCGGCGAACGCATCGGGGGTGGCCATCACCATCACACCCGGCTTCCTCGGGCTGCTCGATCGAGCGATGCCGATCCGATACGCTTTCGCGCTGGTGCCCATTCTCATGGCGTGCGTTGGGTGGCTCACGCACCACGATCGACCTGCGCTGGATTCGGGCCTCAGTTCCGCAACACCGCAGCACCGTTGATGGCGCCGCTCTTGTGTTGGGCGAGCGCGATATTGACGTCGCCCATCGGGTATACGTCGACGACGGTCTCGATCGGTATCTCGGCGGCGAGTGTCAGGAACTCCTCGGCGTCTTGTCTCGTGAAATTGGCGATGCTGCGGATGGATCGCTCTCTCCAGAGCAGGTCGTAGGGAAACTCGGGCACGGTATCGAGATGAATGGCGTTGATCGCAACGGTCGCTCCCGGCGCGGTTGCCTTCAGCGCCTCCACCACGACATAGCCGACCGGAGCGAAAGTGATTGCGCCATCCAGCTCCACCGGGGGTTGATCGTGATACGAGCCTGCCCAGACTGCGCCCATGTCGATCGCACGCTGCTGCTCGGCCCGGGATCTGGTGGCGACAAAGACCTCGCACCCCCAATGCCTCGCCACCTGAAAGGTGAGCAACGCCGACGCGCCAAACCCGTAGAGACCGAGCCTGCCCCCCGGTTCGATGCCCGAGAGCCGCAACGATCGATACCCGATAATGCCGCCACACAGAAGGGGCGCCGCCTGCTCGTCGGTGAATGCTGCCGGGATGTGGAAGATGAAGTCGGCCCGAGCCGTCATCGTCTCGGCAAAGCCGCCGTCGCGATCCCAACCGGTGAACTCGGCCTGACCGCACAGGTTCTCCCGACCCGTGGTGCAATACCGGCAGTCGCCGCAGGCACCACCAAGCCAAGCGACACCAACTCGCGCCCCCGGCTCCCAGTTATCAACGCCGGCTCCGACGGCCCGGATCCGGCCAACCACCTGGTGCCCGGGGACAATCGGCAACCGACGGGCGGGGAGGTCACCCTCGACGATCTGGAGATCGGTACGGCAGACCGCACAGGCCGCCACTTCGATGGCGACCTCACCCACCGGCGGGTCGAAATCGAGCCGGTCGGAGGCGCGCAACGGCCGTGACTCAACCCGTCCCGGTTCGGTCAGCTGGAATACCCTTGCCATCTCCCCACAGCGTATCCGACACCCATGACAGACCGCTCCACTGGGCCACTTTTGACAAAGTGGACGCTGTCGTTGTTCCGAAGGGAAATCACTTCCCGACGTGCGACGATCCCGACCTGTTTGCCGGGACGGTGTCGGAGTGGTGGCGGCGGGAGGTGTTGGCAAGGTGATCCTCATAGATGGAGACGGGTGAGAGCCACAGATTCTTCTCCCTCTGGGAGAAGTACCCGAGCAAAGCGAAGGGGGATGAGCCAGGACATTCTTCTCCCTCCAGGAGAAGTACCCGAGCGAAGCGAAGGGGGATGAGCCAGGACATTCTTCTCCCTCCGGGAGAAGTACCCGAGCGAAGCGATGGGGGATGAGGGCCTTGTGAATTCGTGTTCTGATTGAAGATGCCCTCACCTGCCTCGCTGGCGCTCGGCTGTCCTCTCCCGAAGGGAGAGGAATGTGTCGTGGCCCACCTGCCTCGCCAACGTATCGGCTTCCGATACGCCTCGCCTGTCCTCTCCCGAAAGGAGAGGAATATCGTGGCACACATGCGGCGACGATGCGCAACGAGGACGACGAGCCACACATTCTTCTCCCTCCGGGAGAAGTACCCGAGCGAAGCGAAGGGGGATGAGCCAGGGCATTCTTCTCCCTCCGGGAGAAGTACCCGAGCGAAGCGATGGGGGATGAGGGCCTTGTGAATTCGTGTTCTGATTGAAGATGCCCTCACCTGCCTCGCTGGCGCTCGGTTGTCCTCTCCCGAAGTCCGCTGACCGCATCGATGACCGGCAACGAGTTGGAGAAAGGGAGAGGAATGTGTCGTGGCCCACCTGCCTCGCCAACGTATCGGCTTCCGATACGCCTCGCCTGTCCTCTCCCGAAGGGAGAGGAATGTATGTGCGCAGCCGCCTCGATGCGATGAGCCGGATAGGGCCGTGGATTCAGAACGCTCGGTGGGGGTGGCTGCTTGGCCACGCTTCACAAAGTGCAACCGGGATTTCTCATAGCCGCCGAGAGATCAACCACACCACTCGACTCACATCCCATCGGTCCGACCAACCAGCCGCGGGAGAATCAGCCTGGGGAACTCGTTCCGATTATTCGGCACTCCCCATCGGGCAGCTCCGACCACCAGCGGGAATAGCGGCTGTAGATGGTCGGCGGCCGGTCGGCGAGGAAGGCGACGAGCCTCTCGGCTTCGAGCTCCAGCCCATCCCAGGCACCATCCGGCAGTGGATGGAAGGCGGTCGCCTCGATTCCCTCTTCCACGGGCCGCCACACCCCGACGACGTATCCGTCTACAAGCAACGTGGGCAACGAATCGCCGTTGCTTCGAATGACCGACTTGCGGTACTCCTCAGGAATGATCCGGGTCCGATCTTTGTAGGCAAACAGCACACTGTCCCACATCGGCAAAAGCCGCGGCGGCGCCGTGACGTCACCTTCAGGAATCGATGCGCCGGCTACGTCGTAGAGGACCTGCCCACCCGGCCCCTCGAGCCGGACAAGCTCATCGGCGAGCAGATCGACCTCGGGTTTCACCTCGGACTGACGAAGCAGGGCAAACTGACCGAAGTCCTGACGTGAGGCTGGACCAAATGCCTCGAGGTAACGCCGAAACAGATACCCGATGCCGGCACTGGGGCTGGGTGCGTCTTCTTTGTTGGCGGCGATGAACTCGGGATAGGCCCCGAACGACCACCGGTCGCCATTGGGCACACGCCAAATCGGACCAAACGTGCGCAGCGCCCACCAGATGTACTGGTCGGGGTCACGACCGAGGTGGTCGGCCACCATCTGGTCCACATCGGCGTTGCGCCGCGGCTCGGAGAGGAAGTCGAGCACGTGTGGAACGAGGGCGTCGGCTTGCTCAATTGACAGCCCGGTAGAGCGGAAGCGCCGGTCGTTGAGGCGGGAGCCACACAGCGTGCCCTGCATCGCCTCGTGCAACAGCGGATACTCGACGGCCAGAACGGCGTGCTGGGTTATCCGCATCAGGGTCGCCTTGACCACGTCCTGGTTGGTGAATGCTGCTTCCAGCTCAGCGGGGTCGAAGCGTTCGATCCGGTTCCACAGCGCTAGATACGGTGACGGTGGTTCCTGTGCTTGGAGGGCGAGCACCCGCCCGAAGGCCTCCACGACAGACAGCTGCTCCCGGCGAAGGAGCAGCTGTCTTTGCAGCGTCGAGCGGTTTAACTGGTGCGGGGTGAGTCGCATCCCGCCACTCTACGGATCGTGCACTCGAGTGATCGATTACGACTAGTCATGGACGGTGAGGATTCGGCGGTGAGGATTCGGCGGTGAGGATTCGGCGGTGAGGATTAGGCATCGTCGCTGCTGGTTTCTGTCGCAGTCGGGGTCGATCCCTTGACGTGTCAACGGACCGTGTCAACGGACCGTGTCAACGGACCGTGTCACCGGACCGTGACGACGGACTTGCCACGGGTGCGGCCCGACTCGATGTCATTTATGGCGGCAGGAACCTCATCGAGCGTGTAGCGGCGTTCGAGGGCAGGCACCACCCGGCCGGATTCGATGAAGTCGCTGAGCCGTTCGAGGCGCTCATGGCTCTCGCTGCTGATGAACATCGTCAGTCTTTGCGACAAGAACGGTGACAGCAGCACCGCCCTGATCCCACGCCCGATACCGCCGGTCCATCGCCCGCCACCCTCTCCCCCGACGATGACGAGCGTGCCCTTCCTGTCGAGAGCTCGGCGAAGCTTGCGAACAGGGTTGCGGCCACCGATGTCGACGATGAGGTCATAGGTGGCGGATCCGTCGAGATACTCGGTCGTCTGGTAGTCAATCGTGTCGTCGGCTCCCAAGGAGCGAACAAGATCCGCTTTGGCGCCACTGGCGACTCCGGTCACCCGAGCCCCAAGCGCCTTGGCAAGCTGCACTACATAGCTGCCGACACCACCGGACGCTCCGATCACCAGCACGCTCTGTCCGGCCTCGAGCCGACCGACGTCGGTGAGGGCCTGCAACGCCGTGATCCCGGAGACCGGGACTACCGCGGCCGCCTGGTGATCGATCGACTTCGGCTGAAGAGCCAATTTCGACTCCTCGGCTACTGCATACTCCGCAAACGATCCCTTGGCGAAGCCGTACACGGCGTCACCCAGGCCAAACCTCTCGACACCGTCCCCAACGGCGACCACCCGGCCCGCCACATCCACGCCGAGCACAGCCTCCTTGGGCTTGGTCACACCGAAGCCGGCGAGGCGCATCAGGTACGGCATGCCGGCCATCACGTGCCATTGGCCACGGTCCACCCCGGCCGCATGGACCTCGATCAGCACCTGACCGGAGCTCGGCGTTGGTGTGTTGATCTTCTCGACATGAATGTTCGTCGCCGGGCCGTACTCTCGCCTCACAATGGCGGTCATTGTCTGCGGTAGCGTCTCTGGCGTTGTCTTGCTCACCGTCATGGCCATCTCCTTGTCGCTTCTTGGTTCGTACTTTGTACGAGTCGCTTTTGGTGGTAACCTACCGTACTAAGTACGATCATGTCAACAGGGAATCTCGGGAGGATGTCGATGGCCGAGAGAAGAGGAAGACCACAGCTAACGAAGGAGCGGGTACTGACGGGTGCCGTAGCACTTGCCGACGACCGCGGGATGGACGGGTTCACCATCCGCAGGCTGGCGGCCGCTCTCGACACCAAGCCGATGACGATCTACTACCACGTCCCCAACAAGGAGGCAATCATCGACGGCATGGTCGATATCGTGTTCAACGAGATCGAGCTCCCCCCACCTGATCTCGATTGGAAGGATGCCATCCGGATCCGCTACTTGTCCGCCCGCCAGACGCTAAACCGTCACCCCTGGGCTCCACCGCTCATGGAGTCCCGTCACAGCCCCGGCCCAGGGACACTCCGACACCACGATGCGGTACTCGGCTGCTTTCGCCGCGGCGGGCTCTCCATCGAGTTGACGGCACACGCCTATGCCATCCTCGACAGCTATTTGTACGGCTTCGCTATGGAGGAGGCAATGCTGCCGAGCGGGCAGAGCGGGGAGCTCACCGACATGGCCGAAGAAATGCTGGGTGCCTTCCGCGAGCATTACCCACACCTGTACGAGCTGACCACCCAGCATGTCCTCCGCGACGGCTACAGCTTTGGCAACTCATTCGAATTCGGGTTAGACCTGATCATCGAGAGCCTTAACCAACGAGTGCAAACCGGGACCACCGCCGATATGGGTGCTCGGTGAAGGGTATGGACTTGAATCTCGACCCGGCCGCTGACACCAACAAACGCATCCGCCGCCCGTCTTCCGCCCCCGTATCGCTAGTACTTGCCAAACTCCTTGCCGGCTGACAGGTAGGCCTCGATGTTGGCGTCGGTGGCGTTGTCGATCACTGCACCGGGGGTCATGAAGTAGCCACCGCCGGGGGCGGCGATCTCCATGGTCTCACGGACCTTGTCACGCATCTGTTCGGGTGTTCCTGCCTTGAAAAGCGACGCGGGGATGTTGCCGCCGATGGCGGCCAATGGGCCGATCTTCTTCTTCGCCTCGGCCAGGTCGGTCTTGTCGAACATCCACATCGTTGTTCCCGGTGGGATGTCCCCGTCGTCGGCAATGACGTCGAGCCTGCTGTTGTACCCACCTTCGACGAAATTGAAGGGGATCGCACCTTGTTCGATGATGCCCAGCATCAGCCTCTTGAAGCCCGGCCAGTAGAACTTCGCAAAGTCGTCGTTCGACATGAACCCGTCGGCGCCCTTGTGCATGACGATGTAGATGAACGGGTTACCCGACATGTTGGCGTTGCCCACCGCGAACTCGATCGCCATAGGGAGCAAAGCATCGCAAGCCGCCAGCACGTCGTCCGGTCGGCGGTACATGTCGAGCATGATCCCTTTGGTGCCACGCAGGGTGTCGCCGACGAAGTCGAACGGGACCTTGGAGAACCCGCCGAGTGTCCCGGGGATCCCGTATCCCGCCGCAAGCTGACCGCCGAGCGCACCAAAGGCGCCCATGAACTCCAGCGAGAGCTTGGCGGCATCGAAGAACGCCTCAAAGGCCTCCTGAACCGGCGGGATAGCAAACGGCGTCATCATGAACGGCACAAATGGCAGCTCGGTGGCGCCCCAGAAGGAAGGCAACATCGAGAACGCACCAAGTGACTCGAATACCCGGGGGAAGTACTTGCGCAGCATGAACTTCTCCGAGTCGTTGATCAGTTCGGCGTACTCATCGGCCATCATGTACTCGCCCTCGACCGCCTGATAGGGCTGGGTCTCCGGCACACCGTGCCCCGGCCACTTGTAGAGCATGTACCCGAGGCGATCGAACGCCGGGCCCGGCCACATCTCACCGGGTGCCTGGTAGTCGATGTCGAAGTCCTCATGGAACTTCACCGTTGCCGCCGTCGCTTTCTCGTAGTCATACATCATGTCGTGGTGCGTCACTCCGGCGTGCTCGGCAATTGCACCCGCAGCGACCAGTTCGACCGGGACGATGTCAGGCTGACGCAGCTTCAGGACGTCGATGAACCGTTTGGCGGCAGCCTCGTACCTCTCCTTGGCTTCCGGGGTGGCGAATGGCATTCCACCCCCCGATGCCCATCCGGCGAGCCTGAACTCTTGACGCTCGGCGGGGGTCATTTCATTCCAGTTGTCAGGAAGCATGTTGTGACTCCTTGTATCGAAACGGATCTAGGTAGCTGGGAGATCAAGCAGCGCCCGACCACTCCTTGGCGAGCGTGACCGCGGCCATAGCATCCTTCCCGTAAGCGTCTGCACCGGTGTAGTCACGGATGCTCTCATCCACCTGGCCGCCACCGACCATGACCTTGCCGTCGAACCCCGCTGCCTTGAGCGCGGCGACGGTGGCCTTCATCGGATCGTAGGCAAGGGTCAGGAAGCCACTCAGCCCGACGATCCTGGCACCGGTCTCCTCGACAGCCTTGACAAAACCGGCCACCGGCACGTCGACACCGAGATCGGTCACTTCGAAGCCGTTGATCTCGAGCATGAAGGCAACGATGTCTTTGGCGATGTCGTGAATGTCACCCTCAACGGTACCGATGACCACCTTGCCGATTGCCTCGGTGGCTTCCTCCGACTTCAGATGAGGCTTGACCACTTCGCTAACCGTCTTGAGCATCTCCCCGGCGAGGATCAGCTCCGGGATAAAGGCCTCGCCTATCTCGAAGCGTTTGCCGATGATGTCCATCGCCTCGCGGCAGGCTTCGAGAATCACCACCGGATCGGTCCCGCCATCGACCAGCTCTCGGGCATAGGCAATGGCGTCGTCCTCGCGCATGTCGGTGATTGCAGAAACCAGGTCTGCGCTCGTCGTCATCTCTCTTCCTTTCCTGTCGCGCCTTGTTTCAGTCGAACAGCCCCGTTCGGGACGCTCTGACGTACTCGAGACAATGCCGGTCACGACCGAGCAGCATCTCAGTTACGAGTATCTGGGCCTGGAGACCTTTGTCGAGCGGATCGGCAATCGCAGTGTCGAGCCCTGCCGCGATGGCCAGGGTCAGGAACCCGCGATTGACAAGAGCCCTAGCCGGCAACCCGAACGACACATTGCTCAGCCCTACGGTCATGTGCACATCGGGGAACTCGCCACCCACCATTCGCATCGTATCGAGCGAGATCAACGCACTGTCGTTGTTGGTGGCGACGGTCAGCACGAGCGGGTCGACGTAGACGTCGCCGTCTGCGACACCCGACGAACGTGTAAGGCCGATCAGTTCCTCGACGACCGCGATCCTCTCGGCGGCGGTCTCTGGGATCCCGGTCTCGCTGATCGCAAGCGCCACAACACCGGTGCCGTGTCTGGCCGCCAGTGGCAGAATGCCTTCGATGCGACCCGGCTCGGCGCTGATCGAGTTGATGATCGGCGTCCGCTCGACGTGGGCAAGTGCGTGCTCCAACGCTGTCGGGTTGGCACTGTCGAGGCTCAGCGGCGTGTCGGTAACAGCTTGCACTGTCCGGACCAGCCACACGAGGTCATCCGGTTCCCGATCGGGGAGGGTTCCTGCGTTGAGGTCGAGCCAGGCTGCCCCGGCTTCCGCCTGGCTCACGGCCAGGTCGGTGATGTAACCGGCATCCCGGTCGGCGATCGCCGCCGCCACCCTCTTGCGGGTGCCGTTGATCTTCTCTCCGATGATCCTCATCGTGTTCTCTCCCGGTCGTGGCCGTCCCGGAGGCTGTCGTCCCGAAGGTCAGGAAGTAGCATCCCCATCGCAAACCGACGCCCAAACAGCGGCTGGACCGTGAGCTCCTCGTAACGGGTGTGGTCGAGGATCGCAGCGGCACGCCTGCGCTCGGCCGCCGAGACAAGCATGCGGATCGCCCCCACTACCGCAGCGTTGCCGACCTGCCGGTATCCGGCACGCGGCAAATGCGGAATCAACCCGATGTCGATGGCACTGTCGATGGACAGAAACGAGCCGAAGGCACCGGCGATCAGGACCGCGTCGACTTCTTCGGGCCGGGTATCGGTGAGCTCGAGGAGGATCTCGACACCGGCGTGGATCGCACCCTTGGCGAGCTGGACCTCGTTGACGTCGTGCTGGGTGATGACCACCCCGCGACCGCTACCCGACTCCTCGGCTGCCGCCAGCACGAGTTGTGGGCCGTGGCCACCAACGGTGACCCGGGGATGGTCCTTTTCGAACCGGCCACGCGGGTTGATCAAACGATGCCGGTGCAGCTCGGCGACCACATCCACTATGCCAGAGCCACACAGACCTACCGGCGGGCTGTGCCCGATGGTCTCGTAAACGATGCCGGTGTCGGTAATCACGAGACGCTCGATAGCGCCTGCTGCGGCGCGCATCCCGTCGACGATGTGGGCCCCTTCAAACGCAGGGCCCGAGGCACAGGAGGTGGCGGACATGTATCCGGTACCAGCTTTGCTGAGGACGATCTCGGTATTGGTGCCGATGTCGATACCGAGGACGGTGCGGTCCGGTCTCGGGCTCACCTCGGCGATACCGGTCGCCAGGATCATGGCAACGTGGTCTGCGCCGACGAAACCTCCGATGGAGCCCGGGACGTGCACCAGGGCTCCGGCTGCCGCCCTCAAACCGATTTCGCTCGCGGGAGTATCGATGGGCCGGGCCGAGCAGCCGACAAACGGGGACTTGATGAGATGTTTGATCGGATAGCCGAGCAGAAGGTGCACCATGGCTGTGTTGCCCACGATGCACGCATCGACGAGTTGGCTGCGTCGATGCCCTGCCTGCTCGATCAGGTCACCGGCGAGCCCGTCGATTGCTTCCCGAACGACCCCGGCCAGCTGCTCACCCCCATCGGGATTGCGGTAGGCATACTCGAGCCGGCTGATCACATCTTCGCCGTGGACGATCTGAGGGTTGGGAACACCCATCGCTCCGAGATCATCTCCGGTGGCCAAGTCGAGCAGATGCGCGGCGATCTTGGTGGTGCCGAGATCCACTGCGAGACCCAGCGGGGCCACGTCCGGTTGGTCGACGCCGATGAGCCGGTCACCCCTAACAAAAGCGCTCACCGACCAGTCGTTGTCCCGAAGGACATCTCCGAGGGTGCGGACAACGGCCGGCGCCACCTCGCTAACGGCGACATCGTGTTGCTCGCCGAGTGCATCCACGACACGGTCGAGGTCTGCCCGGGGATCAGCGAGCGTCGGTGGCTTCATCACTATCGCTAGAGCCTCGACCACAGGGTCCAGCTCGACCGGAACCGCTACCCCGCCGATTTGGAGCCGGGGACCGGTCAGCATCGACGTCGCCGGAATGCGGATGACGACGTCGCCGAGAACGTCCGCGCGGCAGGCAAGCCGGATGCCTTCGTCGCCCTGGGCTCCGAGCACGGCACGCTCCGAGGTGTCCGGCGGGGTCACGTCCCCCGACACCGCCTCCACACGACAGAGACCGCAGCGTCCCTCAGCTCCACATGCCGAGGTGAGCTCCACCCCCGCCTGGTGCGCTGCGTCGTAGACCGTGGTGCCGGCGGGGACCGAGATCCGGCGACCGATAGGTTGGAACCGGACCTCGTGCTCCACGGTCACGACTCGACGCCCTCGATTACCAACCTGGCGGCTGTGGGCTTGAAATCGGCGTACTCGATCGTCGAGCCCGGCCCGGCGACGACGAAGTCGTCGTCCCATGGCCCGTTGAGCAACTTGACCAGGAGCCGGTTGTCGCCGGTGATCTCCCGGTACTCGAGGGCGAAGTGGTCGGCGATGGCACGAGCTTGGTTGCGATACGGCTCCTGGTCATGGTGACCGGTGTCGATGTATATGAGCCGTTTGTAATGACGAAGCATCAGCCCCATCATCCGCATTGCCCGCTCCTCTCCGTGTCGTTCGACCAAACGGTGGTATTCGTCGAGCAGGGTGTCGCTCACCTCGATCCAACCCTTGGTGAGGTAGTAGGTTCCCGGTTCCTCCCTCGATCGCTCCTCGTACTCATGCTGCGATCCGAGGAACGCGGCGATGCAATCGTCGACCCTTGGGACAACGATGGTGCAGCCGCTCGCCTTCAACCCCACGACCGCCATCGAGCAAAGACCGTATCCGAGCAGCACGACGTCGTACTCAGCCCCGGCAGCATCGACGGCCGTCTGAAGCGCGTCACGGAGACCCTCGGGGTGGAGGTGAAGACCGAAGTCGAACATCTCGACATCGACCTCCGGGGACAGAAGCGGCCGCATCTCCTCGAGGACTGTGGCACACGCCAGCACCTTGACTTTGGCGGCCGACCGAGCAGGGATGCTTGCCGTCATATTGCTGTCGTCATACTGCAGTCGAGAGTAGCACTATGTACCGATCGCAGTACCTCCCCAGCGTGTGCATCGAACCCCGCGATTGAGTGTGTACAGCCGATCTCAGCGCTTGATCGCTCACTAATCACTCACTGGTCGGGGCCTGATCGCGGCGTGATCGCGGCCTGATCGTCGATGTGACAGACGAGACCGTGTTGCAGCCACGACCGCTACCATCTATCATCGATTATCAATTAGCGGGAACAAGGGGGTGAGCGCTGCGGGCGTCGGAGGAGGCGAAAGCGTGAGGACCATCACGGATCGTTGGCTGGATGTGAGCGGCTCCCCGCTCACTCAACGATGGCGAGAGAGTGAAATCGGCCCAGACGGCGTGTCGTGGCCGGGCAGGAGGTCAGCGGGCTGATGGACCTCGATCTGCTGAGCGACTCCCTCGTCATCGGCTTGACCGAACACGCTCCCCTGGTGCTGGCAGCCATCGGCTTTGCACTTCTCTACCGGCTCACCGGCCTGATCAACGTGGCGTATTCCGAGACGGTCACTCTTGGCGCCTACTTCGGGATGTGGACCAACACCACCTTCGGGCTCAACTTCTACGCCGTGCTGATCCCGGCGGGGATCATGGCCGGTCTGGTCAGTGTCGCCACTTACTTTGCGGTCTTCCGGCCGGCAAAGCGCCTCAATGTCGGTGTCCTGGAGATGATCATCATCTCATTCGGGCTGTCGATATTCCTCCGCCACGGGCTCCAGTTCATCTTCGGCTATCCGGTTCGCTTCTTCGACGTCCCGCCCCCCGACACCATCCGTGTGCTCGGTGTGGGTGTCGGATCGTTCCGGCTCGTCGCACTCGCCAGCGTGGCCGTCCTGTCCCTCGTCATCTTTTGGGTGATCCAACGATCCTCGCTCGGGTTACAGATCCGTGCTCTCGCCAGCGACGAGGATCTCGCCCAGGCAAGCGGCATCCGCCCCCTGTTTGTGACCGTCCTCATCTGGTTCATCGCTGGTGTGGCCGGTGGGCTTGCCGGAGCGTTCTACGGTGTGGGCTCCTCGGTGGCTCCCCTGCTCGGCTGGCGCCAGTTCCTGTTCATCCTGCTGGTCGTTCTGGTTGGGGGGGCGAAGGGATTGGGCGGCGTGATCGTCACCGGGATCATTACCGGAGTTGCCCTCGCTGCCATGTCTCTCCAATTCGGGCAGGTTCTCTATGCGCAACTTGCGCTCATCCTCGGCTTCATGGTCCTGCTCAAGGTCCGCAGCCGCCGCATCGCCGAGACGGGGAAGGTGTAGCGCATGAACCTCGATTGGCTCGACGCGTTCCTGATCTCGGGTCTCTTCCACGTCGTGGTGGTGGTTGGGCTGGGTCTGCTGCTGCATCTGCAACTCGGGCTCGCCCGTATCGCCAACTTTGGTGTGGTCGGCTTCTGGGGTGTCGGGATGTACACGTTCGGGGTCCTGTTCGTCAAGGTGGACTGGCCATTCGGAGACGTCTGGGCATTCCTGATCTCACTAGTGGCCGCCACCATCGTCGCCGGTCTCGCCGGTCTTCTGGTCGGCTGGCTGATAGCCGATCTCGACGAGGACGGTGTGCTGGTCGGTACGCTCGGATTTGCCACGGCGGTGTTCATCCTCGCCACCACCGAGCAGGACCTGACCGGAGGCGCCCTCGGTCTGGGCGGGCTCAAGTTCCCCTACAACGTCGGTTCGGTGAAGGCGAACGAGTTCCTGTGGCTGATCATCGTCACACTCGTCGTCTTTGCGATCTTCCTGTACGCATGGAGAGTGCACCGCTCACCCTACGGTCGTTTGCTCATCGCAGTCGGCGCCAACGAGCCTCTGGCCCGCAGCCTCGGCAAGCCGGCATTTAGAACCAAGCTGTGGCTGTTCGGGGTCGGCTCGGCGGGTATGGGTCTGCTGGGGGCGCTGTTCGGGGTCATGGAGAGGTTTCTCGCGACGTCCAACCTCGGCATAGACGTGACTCTTGCCGCCATGGTCGCCCTCATCTTCGGAGGCACAGCCCGGGTCTGGGGCGCGGTGCTCGGTGGTGTACTCACGATCGGCTTTTTCGACATCGTCGTGCAGTCGTACCTGCCGCTACCCAGGGAGTGGTATTCGCAGGCGATTCCCGTCCTCAGGGAGCTGATTTTCGGCCTGGCGATCATGATCGTGCTGCTGTTTCGACCTCTTGGGATCCTCGGCGACATGCGCCGGGACAAGCTGATGCGGAGCGTGCACAGTGACTGACACCGCAAAGAACCCAGATGTCGCCGGCGACCCGGAGATCGCCGTGAGTGACACCAGTCCTACCACCGTCACCAGACCACAGATCGAGGTAAAGGGTGCGGTCAAGAGCTTCGACGGACGTGTGGTCGTCGATGTCGACAAGCTGGTGATGGGCGACGTGCCCATCGAAGGGCTCATCGGGCCCAACGGCGCCGGCAAGACGACATTGATGCGGATGGTCATGCACTCCACATCACTCGACAGTGGAACCGTGTCGCTGCTCCCCGAGGGCCCGGGCAGCAAGTCGATCACGCTCTCGAACCTGCCCACCCACCGGATGGCACACCACGGAGTGGTCAAGAGCAACCAGGTCATCATGGATTTCGACAAGCTGACGATCCTGGATTCGCTGCTCCTAGCGGTCGCCACAGCCCGGTACGAGCGGCCGCACCGCATCTTCGACGAGCGCCGGGTCTACGACGGCGCCATCGAAGAGATCCACCGCTATCTCGAGCTGTTCGGGATCGAAGATCCATACCGGTTCGCCGGCTCGGCCGGTGAGAAGAAGCTGCTCGACATCATCCGTTGTCTGCTGCTGCAACCCCGGTTCCTGCTGCTCGACGAGCCGACGGCGGGTCTGCCCGATGACCTCACGGAGAAGGTCATGGAAGTGGTTCGCGAGCTGGCCGACGCCGGGACGGCCGTCGTCATCGTCGAGCACGACCTCAACGTCATCTGGAGCCTCAGCGACGAGGTCCATTTCATGGCCGAAGGCAAGGTGCTGATGAAGGGAAGCCCCGACGATATCAGACAGCATAAGACCGTCATCGAGAACTACCTGGGAGAGGGCCATGTCTGAGCCGACCGAAGCCCCGATGCTCGAGGTGGGTGGCTTGCGCAGCGGGTACCACGGAGTCACCGTCCTCAAAGGGGTCGGCTTCGAGGTTGGCAATGAGGTCTTCGCCGTGCTGGGCGCCAACGGAGCCGGCAAGACCACACTGCTGGCAACGCTGGCCAGGCTCATTCCCGTCATGGAGGGTTCGATCAGGTTCCGGGGTGTCGAGGTATCGACGCTTCCCCCCCACCAGTCCGCGGCGCTCGGCATCGGATACGTACCGCAGGAGAAGGGAGTGTTCCCCGACCTGACCGTGCTCGAGAACTTGTCCGTGGGCGGAATGATCGGCAACGGGAACCGCAAGGAGAGAATCGCTGAGGTCATCGATCTGTTCCCGACCGTCAAGGAGCTCCTCGGCCAGCTCGCCGGAACCCTCAGCGGAGGCGAGTCTCGAATGGTTGCCTGCGGCCGGGCCCTCATGCAGGACCCGAAGCTGCTCTTGCTCGACGAGCCGACGGCGGGGCTGTCGCCACTGTATGTGGACCTGTTCTTCGAGAAGATCACCGAAATCCGCGAGACGAAAGGAGTCAGCATCGTCCTGGCCGAGCAGAACGCCACCAAGGCGCTCGCCGTGGCCGATCGAGTGATGGTGCTGAGCCTGGGTGAGGCGTTCGCAGTCATGGACGCGGCCAGCCTCACCACCGACCAGCTCAAGGAGGGCTATCGGATCTGACCCGACCATCAACACGAGGAAGAAAAGACGGAGGAGAGACATGCAAGGAAAGAGGAAACTGACAACACTATTGGCGATCATCTTCGCCTTTGCGCTCATCGCGGCCGCCTGCGGAGGCGGCGACGAGGAGGGCGGTGACACGACCGCGGCACCTGCCGGCGCCGGCGACACCGAAACTACGGAAGCCATGGACGACGGCGGCACCGAGACCACAGAAGCCACAGATGACGGCGATGCGATGTCGGACGAGCCTGTTGCTGTGTGTGAGCTTGCCTACTACACAGGTGAATTCGCACCGTACGGCCCGTCGCTGACCGCCGACGTGCAATTCCCCATCGAAGAAGTGATCAACACCGACCCACCGCTGGGCCGGACTTGGGAGCTGTACAGCGAGGACATCGGAACGGTTGGCGAGGCACAGGCAGCCCGGACCTGTCTCGAGCAGCACGGGGCCGAGGTCGTCGTGAGCATCGCTCACGGCTACCGGACGTATCGTGACTTCATGCTCGAGTACTGGGCAGAGCACGACTCACCGCTCGGCCCGTCGGTCCACGGTGGCGCCATCCCGGGCAACCTCGGCGGACAGCCCACTGAGCCGATCTTCCGGGCCCAGGGCCTCGACGAGGCACTCGGTATGTCCGGCATACTCTATGCCGAGCAGATCGGAGCCGAGAATGTCGTGATCTTCGCCACCCAGGTGGAGGGCTTCCAGCTTGCCGCCGGTGCGGCCGAACTGGCCGCCGATGCAATCGGTATCGATGTGCTGGCCCGTATCGACGTACCCGCGGAGCAGCCGTCCTACCGGGCGGAGGCGCAGCGGATATCCGAGCTCGCGCCGGATGCCGTCATCGTGCAGGCCGGCTCTGTTGAGTCGGCAACATTGATCAAGCAGGCGGCCGAAGCCGGCTTGTCGCTCGAGTGGATCGGTGAAACCGGCTGGATCCAGCAGGAGTTCATCGGAACACTCGGCACCGAGCCGATTGCCAGCCAGCAGGGAATCGGGTTTGCCGCGTTCTCGTACAACGACACGAACGATGCATGGGCGTTCTTCGAGCCGCTGTGGGACAACACCCCCGGATACGGCGACGAGTTCGGGCCGGCGACCGACCTGTACCACTTCTCGACGTACGACGTGCTGGTGCAGACTGCGCTCGCAGTTGAATACGGTGGGTCGTACAACGCGAGTGACTGGGCACCGGCGATGAACGAGGTCGGCGAGGCGCCGGGCGAGGTGTGCTACACCTACGCCACATGTCTCGAGCTGATCCGCGCCGGTGAGGATGTCGACTACGAAGGCATCACCGGGACCGCCGACTACACCGACGGTGGCGTCAACAACGTCGTTCAGGCCTACACCCCCTTCCTCGAGGACGGGACGGCCGGCGAGCCGGTCATCCTCGACGCAGAGCGTGCGCTCGAGATCATCGACCAGATCAAGGTCGAAGCCGAGTGCAGCTCGGACGGCGCCTGCGAGTGGTAACGAAACGAATAGCTAGTTGACGACAAGGGGTGGCAGCGGACCTCTGCTGCCACCCCCTGTCTTTCCGGGGATCCCGAAGAATGAGCGCACCGGCAGAATCCGAGCACAACGCCCGCAAGCTGGCGAAAGCCTTGTTCCTGCGCGACGACAACCACTTCGGCTGTGCCGAGGCCACCCTCGTCGCACTCCAGGAGATCTACCAGTTGCCCGATGCAACCGACTCGTCTGCGGCGATGGCGCTCAACGGTGGTGTCGCCTACGGGGGCGGCATCTGTGGCGCAATCTCGGGCGCCGCGATGGCCGTCGGCCGCCTTGCCGAGCAGCGGATGGGGGATCATCAGCGAGCAAAACGCACGGCCCGGCGGCTCATCCAGGAGCTGATGTCCGAATTCGAACACGAGTTTGGTAGCCACAACTGTTCGGACCTGATCGACTACGAGATCTCGATACCGTCCCAACATGATGCGTTCATCGCCGGCAACGTGTGGCGTGATACGTGTATGAGACAGATCGAGTTCTCGGTCACCCGCCTGTTCGAGCTTGCGGATGAGGAGGTGTGGGACCGTGCAGTTGCCCGTCTCGGGACATGACCATCGTGTGGCACACCGGGCTGCTCATACACGTCAGGCCGGGATCTTGCCACCCCTATCGACGACAACTACGCTAGATATTCGATTATCGATGATTGGCATATTCAGGAACGCCAACCAAGCCGAGGGAGGCACCGAGTGAAACTCACAACCGTAAAGAGAGAAGATGCCCGGGTCCATGAGCTACCCGGGCGGGATTGGCTTCATTACATCGGGCCGGAGATCAACGGCGCCAAGAACATCACGGTCGGTTTCTCCGAGTTCCCCGCCGGGTCGGCTCCCGAGGGCCACGTTCACCCAACCCAAGAAGAAGTGATCTACATCATCTCGGGAAACGGCGAGTTGGTGACGCCTGAAGGCACCGCGGTGCTCGAGCCGGGCACGGTGGTGTACATACCCGTCGGGCTGCATCATCAGACTGTGTCGCACGGCCCGGATCCACTGACGATGGTCACCTCGTTCTCTCCCCCGGTGGTTCCCGGCTCCTACGAGGACGACCAGGGATAGCTGCCCGCGCACCAAGACGAGATCGAACCAAGAAATGACCGACAAGGAGATACGTGGGATGAGCCAAACCGACATTTTCAGGCTTGACGGCAAGGTAGCCGTCATCCCGGGGGGCAGCGGCGCCATCGGGTCGGCGTTGGGCATCGCCTTGTCGGGGGCGGGAGCCAAGGTCGCCATCGTCGGCCGCTCGCTCGAACGCGCCGAGGAGGCGGCAGCCCGCGTCCGTGAGGCCGGGTCCGACGCAATGGCAGTCGAAGCCGACCTCACCAGCAAAGAAGACGCCGACCGCTCTATCGCTGCAGTCAGGGAGAGGTTTGGAAGGGTCGACATCATCGTCAACACCATCGGCGGTGGCGCCGGCAACGTTCTCCATGACGCCCAGGACTACCCCGAAAAGGACTGGGACTGGATCTTCGATCTCAATGTGCGCAGCACCCTGTTGCCCACCCAGGCCGCCGTGAAGACAATGATCGAGGGCGGCGAGGGTGGTCATGTCCTCAACGTGTCGTCGGTGCGGGGTCAGCTCGGCATCGACGCCGGCTACTCGGCATACGTCGCCGCCAAGGGCGCTATCGACTCGCTGACCAGACAGTGGGCGACCGAGTGGGCCAAGCACAACATCACGGTCAACGCCATCGCCCCCACCTTCGTCGACACCCCGCAGGTCGCCATGCTGCTCGATGACCCGGACTTTAAGGCCGGGATCATCAACCGGATCCCGCTGGCTCGGGTCGGCCAGACCGACGACCTGATCGGGGCGGCGCTGCTGTTCTGCTCCGACGCGTGCTCTTTTATCACCGGTCAGATCCTCACCATCGATGGTGGGCTCACCGCTACCCAATAGATCTGAAAAGGAGAAGACCGATGGAGAACGTAACCACCAATATCTTCACAGAAACAAAGCTGAGGGGTTGCAACCCGAGCTTTGTCGTCACGTCCGACGGGGTGGTTGTCATCGACACGCCCCAGCTGCCGACTCGGGCTGTACAGATGCGCAACGACGCAGAGGAGCACGGGAACATCCGGTATGTGATCAACACCGAACACCACGTCGACCACATCTTTGGCAACTACTACTTCAAGGGCGCGGGTGAGGTCGTTCACCATCAGGGCGTTTACGACAACTTCATGGTTGTCGGCCCGGAACTCGACCCATTCGCCTACGCCAAGGAAGCAATACCCACCGACGACCCGGACGGCGAGGCGATCTTCCCGGACCGGGACGAGTACTACGAAGACCCGAACAAGGGCTCCATCGTTTTCACCGGCAACCTCACCCTCCGGGTGGGTGGCCACACGTTCGAACTGATCCACACACCCGGTCACACACCGGGGCAGGTGGCGGTCTACGTACCCGAGGAGCGTGCCGTCTTCACCGGTGACACCATCTTCAGTGAATGCCAGACCTGGCTCATGACATCAAACGTCGACCAATGGCTCACCGCACTCGACACGATCGAAGGCATCGACGATGTGGACCACGTCATCCCGGGTCATGGACCGGTGACGACCAAGAAGTACATCGCCACCCAGAGGTCGATGCTGCTCGAATGGAAGGCCTCCGTCGCCGCCGCCGTTGCCAAGGGCTGGTCCCGTGAGGAGACGGTGGAGCGGGTTCACTTCAAGGAGCGGTACCCGGTCGACATCGGCCAGGAGTACATGATGGATTACATCAACTCCTACAACGCGGCGTCGCTGTACGACAAGCTGACCGCGAACGTGTAGGTAGCCAGAACAAGGGAGCGCACCCCGGGAGTCGTCCCCCCTGTTCCCGGGGCTGCGCCCCCTTTCATATGTGGGAAAGCGAGCGCTGATCGGCCCGAGTGGATTGTCGAAGAGGAGCCTGGGCTCGGAGAGGATTGCGTGGCGTGTCATCCTCCCGGCCTTTCTGGCAACAACGGCCGGGATCCTGCCAGGTTTTCTGAACGCGGGCCTGGCCGTTCAGATCCGAGCCGACCTCGGTTTGTCGCTATCGCGGCTCGGCGCGCTAATCGGCCTCTTCTTTGCCGTTTCCGGCCTGGTGTCACCGGTGGCCGGTCGCTGGAGTGAAAGGTTGGGGTGGGCGACGTCGCTGCGCATATCCGTTTCTCTGAGCGCGTTGAGCCTCCTCGGGATCGCCTGGCTGGGTCGTGACCTGCCTACGCTGTCCGTCTTTCTCGTTATCGGCGGAATCGGTGGAGCACTCGGTCAGGTGTCGTCCAATCTCGCCGTAGCCCGCTGTGTCGCCGGTGAGCGGCTGGGGTTCGTCTTCGGGTTGCGTCATGCCTCCGTCCCGGCTGCGGCAGCGCTTGCCGGCGCCGCCGTCCCCGGGATCGCGTTGACCGTTGGTTGGCGCTGGGCATTCGTCGGCGGTGCTCTGCTTGCGGTGATTGCCGGTGTTGCGGTCCCGGCGAGTGAGCAGCGGTACAGCGTCAACTCGCCCACGCCTGCCGGCGCTAGCCCAGGGCGGCCGGCCACCTCGATGAAGCTACTCGTCATCCTGTCGATTGCCGTCGGTGTCGGAATCGCCGGAGTAGACGGGTTCACCGCGTTCCTGGTCAGCTACTCCGTCGACATCGGTTTCGGCGAGACCTCCGCAGGTCTCCTCTTGACCGTCGGGAGTATCACCGGGATGACTGCACGTCTCGTGTTCGGCTGGCTCATCGACTTCGTGCATTGGAGGGATTTGACCACGATCGCTGCGATGATGGCTATCGGTGGCGCCGGTGTCGTGGTCCTGAATCTCGGTGGGACAACCGGGCTTCTGGTGGGCGGCATGGTTGTGTTCGCCGCGGGATGGGGCTGGTCGGGTCTGTTCACGTACGCCGTGGTGCGGGCCAACCCCGGTGCCCCTGCCTCGGCTTCGGGAGTGACCCAGGTCGGCAAGTACTTCGGAGCCGCAACCGGGCCACCGCTGTTTGGCTTCATCGCCGAGAACGCGTCATTCCACGTCGCCTACTGGTTCACGACTTCGGTCCTAGTCTTGGCGGCGTTCCTGATCCTCTACGTACGGAATCAACGCGTCAATGAGTGACTACCACCTTCATCTCCATCCGCATCATCCGACACCGTGGGCTCCTCCCATGGGTGAGTATCCAGCCGGCTACATCGACCAGTACGTCGAGACTGCCCTCGAGCGTGGCGCCACCGAGGTCGGTTTCACCGAGCACATGTACCGCTGCTACGAATCCGAATCCGTGCTTGGCCGGTGGTGGGAAGAGGATCCCAACCCGGTGCTCGCCGGCGAGCTGGCCGAGATCGTTCGCACCGAGAGGAACCTATCTCTCGAGCGCTATGTAGAGGTCGTAGTCGACGCCAAGGACCGCGGGCTCCCCGTGAAGCTGGGTTTGGAGGTCGACTTCCAGCCCGGCACCGAGCAGAGGACCCTGGAACTGCTGGCTCCCTACCCGTTTGATTACCTGATCGGCTCGGTGCATTGGGTCGGCGCCTGGTGGCCGGACCGCAAGCGTGGAATGGAGGAATACGAGCGTATCGGTGACCGGGCGGCGTATGAGAAATACTTCGCCGCAGAAACCGCCCTCGCTGAGTCGGGTCTGGTCGACGTGCTGGCCCATGTCGACTTCGTCAAACGAGCGGGGGGCAGGCCCTATCACCCGCCGGTGGACCTATACGACAAGGTGATACAGGCAGCGGCCGCCAGCGGCACCGCGGTCGAGGTGTCGAGTGCCGGTCTCCGCCAGCCGATCCAGGAGATCTACCCCGCTCCCCTACTCCTCGAGATGTTCCAGCAAGCCGACGTGGCAATTACGCTCGCTTCCGACGCCCACCGCCCCCAAGACACCGCCTTGGCGCTCGATGAGGTTATCGCTGCCGCTCGGGCAGCGGGCTACACCCACCACCTCCGCTTCGACGCCAGGAAACGCATCTACGTGCCACTGCCGGAGATATCGCCGGGCTCGTGACCGAGTTGATCCGCTCGGCTCGATTGGGCGCGATGCGCCGCAGACGAGGCGTGCCGGTGATCGACACGCGGCGCGGGCGCCTGCCTCGGTTTGTTAGCGCCACTCGTGTGCACCATCAAGTGTCGAGCCATTGACGTTCGCGGGCGAGCCGAACCGCTTCCGCGCGCGTCGAGACGTCGAGGCGGGTGAGGATGGTGGAGATGTGGTTGTCGACCGTGCGACGAGACAGGTAGAGCACTGCGGCGATTTGAGGACTGGTAAGACCGTTGGCCACCAGCGCCAGGATCTCATGCTGACGCGGCGTGAGCGGTGCCTGAATCTCCCGGGTGGCCCTCTGCGGACCACGCGGAATGCCGGGGACGCCCTTGTTGCGCAGCGTACGGCGGTACCGGGCGGCGGTGGCGGTCGCGCCGAGATCGTCCAGCGTGCGCAGACCCTCGAATGCGACTCCGACGTCCGGTGATTCCAATCGCTCCATGGCCTCCTCAAACGGGTTGCCCGCTTGACGCCACGCTCGCGCAGCCGCCGACCAGTCGCCTGCGATACCTTCGGCGAAGCCCGAGGGACAGTTCGCAAACCCCGTAACCGGCTCCCCCATCCGCCGGAGGTATCTGAGCACGTCGCCACGCAAGTATGTGAGGTTCGCCTTTGTGGCCAGCGGAAGCAGAACGGCCGCAGTCTCGCTGAGAGTCTCGCCGTCGTCGTCGAGCCAGGCCATCTCGACCCTGGCTCCACCAGCGACAGCGATCCGGTAGGACTGCCGTGACTCAACGGCCATTCCCCATGCTCTCTCGATGTGTTGCCGACCGTTCTCCTCTCCTTTCCTGATTGAGAGTCGTCCCAAAAGGGCCAGCGGGATAATCATCGCCGCGGCGGGGTCACGGTCCGTTGTGATCAGACCTCGCAACCGGGTCGCCGCCTCATCCCAGCGCCCCTGGAAAAGCTCGATGTGGCTGCGTTGTACGGCCACGTGGAACCTCAAACAGTCGAGTTGGTGCTCGCGGGCGGCCTCGTCGGCGACATCCAGCGCCGCACCCGCTTCGGGATGGCGACCCAGCCAGATGAGGGCGGCGGCCCGATTTGAAGCCGCCCGGCTCAAGAAGTCCCCGTGGTCGAGCCGGCGCGCATTGACGATGGCGGCGGTGTTGTCCTCGAAGCCACCGAGATCGCCCAGACCGATCCGAGCCAGACCGCGGTAGATGAGAGCGTGTGTCTCCACGTCAACGGCGTCTACACGACGCGCTAGCTCCACGGCGCGGTTGCACCACGAGAACGCCGCGTCGCATTCGGCCTCTGTCGCGTTCAGGTAGCCGATCATGGCGCAAGCCAACGCCAGGTCACGCGAGTGCCCCAGCGGTTTCAGGATCTCGAATGCCTCCATGGCGGCCTCCCGAGCCGATTGCGACCGGCCTGTCATGGTGTGCATGCGGGCGGAGAGCAGAAGGGTGTTGGCCAAATGCTCGGCGATGTTGAGTTCTCTCCACATACCCACGGCGACTTGGGCCGATGCCGAGGCGTCGTGGAAACGATTCAGGGCGTAGTAGGCGAAGGCGGCGTCTGCATGAAGTCGGGCCAGCGTCGCCGGCTCGATCTCGGTTTCCACCTCCAATGTGGCTATGACGAGAGTGATCGTGCCCCGGTGATCCCCGGCGAAGACGGCCTGGCTAACCGCCCGTGGCCCGTATCGTGCTATCAACGTCCTCACCCTGGCTGCTGCGGCGTGGTGCACGATCGTTGCGGGATCGGCCTCAGCTGATACCAGATGGTCGAGGAGCTGTCGATGCAACCCGATTTGACGAGTATTGCCGAGACCATGTTCCACGCTCCTGCGTGCCAGCTCGTGACGGAACCGAACCAACCCTCCCTCCACGACGATGATCCTGGCTGTTTCCGCCGGTTCGAGATAGAGGGCAGCCGAAGGCACCACCGCCTCGACGAGATCGAGGTCGACACCCCGCGGCGCCACCGACACCAGCTCCAGAGCTCGCTGGGTCTCTGCGGGAAGCGCCAAGAGTCTCGAGGCGACAGCGTCACGCACGGAGATCGGAAGCGAGGATTCCGGTGTCGCCAGCACTTCGCTCAGGTAGAAGGGATTGCCCGCAACGAGAGGGACAATTTCGGCTGGCTCGGCGCCAGACTCGGTCGCCAAGCGTGCCACCACCGCGTCGGAGAGCCCACCCAGTTCAATGCGGAGGACGTTGTGGCCGGCGAGGTTCCCCAGGGTGCGATCCAGATGCTTGTTGTGAGCGGGCGCGCCGGAGCGGAAGACGACGATGAGCATGGCGGGAAGGTCAACCAGGCGACGCCCGAGATACCTGATTACGTCAAGAGTGGCATCGTCGGCCCATTGGGCATCGTCGATGACGACCACGGCTGGTCGCAAGGTTTGGGACATTGTCTCGAGCATCGCTTCGATCAAAGCCTCGCGGTCTTCGGGACCTCGTAGTGCCGTGGTCGAGATTCCAGATCCGCGTAGCATGTCCCGGAATGGTCCGAGCGGCCGGGGCGCGAGCATGTCATCGCACGCTCCAGCCAACACCCTCGTATCGGTCTCCACATCTGCCACAAAGGCGTCGACCAACGACGTCTTCCCGACCCCCTCCTCACCTTCGACGAAGACAACAACTCCATTTCCCGCCCGGGCCTGTTCCAGGCCCCTGTGGAGGCGCGCCAACTCGGCGCTGCGCTCGGCCAGCAAGGCTTCGGCCAGAGAGCTGGACTTGAGCGGATTGGTTGTTGTTATAGAAAGAGTCATGGCAAAGCTGCTAGTGGCGTTTCATACAAGATCCAGCCGGCGAATCCGTGATACCAGAACAGTCTCAGCATGGCTGCCTGCTCAGAAGCCTGCCGCCAGGATTTGAGTAGCCCCCATCTCCGACCTGAGTAGCCAATACCCTTATCGTCGCCGGCACGCCTCCCTACCTTGTCCCCTGAGCAGAGCAACTAGAGGGTGCCGAGTCCTACACGACGACTCGCCCGGCGAGGGGGTTCCCGTAAGACCTCGCCACGATTGCGTTGATCCAGTCCTGGACCAACAACTCGGGGCAGGGGCTTTCTGAAGCGAGACAAGGGGGGTGACGTCAGACGACCAATCTCATCAACAAGCTGTACAAGAGTTTGACGGTCCCATGCGACCAATGAACACAGGCAAAGAAAACAGACAACGATCACAGACAAAGACCACAAGGAGAACAAACAACATGGCTACAACACAAACCCGGGAGACAACACAGGACCGGGAGATCAGCACCATCATCGCTCCACCACCACCGGGGCCGTACTTCTTCGATGAGATGACCAACGCACTCGAGAGCTATCCCGAGGAGAAGGTCAAGATCGCGATCGTCGAGGTTGCCTATCCGGGTGACGTCGTCAATGCGAATGAGCAAGGGTCATTCAGGGTGGAGGTCAGGAACACCGGTCCTCTGCATCTCACGGGAGTGACCGTGAGGGTCAAGGCGCGTAACGGTGCGACGGTCGCCAACAACAGTATCACCTCCCCGTTCGTGTCCGAGTTCGTCACCCAAGAACTCCCGAGAGTCGACGCTCACGGCGGCACGGCCCTGACAGTGGGGAGTCCGCTGAAGTTCAAGGCGCCGAACACGGCTCAGGGGGAGGCGAATCTGGTAGAGGCGACCCTGGAGGACTGGAATGCAGACCTGAACCACATTCTGCTCGCCCACAGCGATCCGACGGATAGCGTGAAGGGCGTCTTTCGAACCGAAATCGTCGGTTCCTGAATCTCGTCGTCCGGTATGGGGTCCCCGCTCGCCGGGGCCCCATACGCGTCCCAAGTCTGAGGTGATGCGCCCCGGACGATTGCCATCTCCATGCCCGACCTAGCACCAACGTGGGACCTCGGACGAAGCTCGTGGTGCCTGCCCGGTTGAGATCTCTGACCGCAGTTTCAACGTCGGCAACGTCGGACGCCAGGTCGCCCGGCACGCGGAGGCTCCAGCCGGCAAGTTGGTCCGGGAGGTAGGCGTCGTAGCTACAGCCTTGCCGTCGCGGCGTGTCATCCCTCGGGGATGTGGCTCCCGGCGTTTGCGCAGGTGTTTAGCGATCCGTCGGTTCCGATCCTTGTAGGCCAAGGTTGTGGAGCAGGCTTGGCTTAGAGTCCTGCAAGTGCACAGAACTGGAACAAAGCGGTAGCGGGGATCCGGCACAAACGGCTTCAGGGTCGCCCCACCAGAAATCGGCGGAGGCTTCTTCGCCGGGTGTACCGCTCCGGCTCGCCCGCCTTAGTGATCAGAAGGTCAGCCGGCCGTCTCGCAGGCGTCTGCTGGTACGCCGAACGGGATCGCCGCTGACCACTCCGATCCCTCGACACCTTCGTCGATTACCACAATCCGGGCGCATGTTGGTGCGTTGACGACGAACCCGCCGTTGTATTGGGCGTCGACCTCGCTACACACCCGGAACTTCACCGTGTGATCGGTTTGCTCCCACGTAAGCGATCTGAACCGCTCCGGGTCGTACGCCAAGCGCACGTGATCGCGGTCCGTGTCGGAGAGTGACACCGTGACCGGACCGACAGCGGTGTGGTCGATGACGAGCACAAACTTGACGCCTTCATATCGTCCATCGCTCGTCGGCTCCATGTAATACCTGTTGGCTTCGAGCCACTCAGGGTCAAAGGCGAGCAGGGCCACCGGCCCGACATGGAGAATTGGTATGTCTGATCCGGGGGCGCCGTAGCCTCGACCGATCAGGCTTTCACACGGACGCTCGTAGTTGTCGCGCACCTGGGCCTCCGTAGTTGCGGTCTCAGCAGTCGTCGCCACCGCTGTGGTAGGCGATGTCGTCGGCGTCGCAGCAGTCGAGGGAGACACAGTTGTAACACCTGTCTCGGTAGTCGATTGCGGCGCCTCGCTGGCATTCGTGCCGGAAGCGGCCGAGCTACACGCACCGAGACCTAGCGCAACCAAACCAACTAGCAACAGACTCGTGCTCTTCGGGTATGCGCTCAGCCGATACGTCATCCGCCCGCTCCTCACTGCAACATGGCGGACACAATAGGTAATTGGTTTCATGACTCCAGCATCGTCGCGTCCAACACAAGATCGGGTGATATCCATTAGAGGCGATGCCTGGCGCACCCGCATCGAAGCCGAACCGTTGTGATACATGTGCAGAACGTCAACCGACAGGCCACTGCGCCGCGCGCCCATGAGAAAGAGCCGCAATGGTCTGTCGAGGAAGTTGCATTGCTCGAATGTGAACTCCATCCACGGGCTATCCGACAGCTCGTCGATGCTACGGGGCCGGAGCTCGATCGTACTGGGCAGCCTTCGGGTTCCGGTGTGTGCGGCACCGGGTTTGGAGACAGTCTTGTGGTCTATATCTGATCGGATATACTCACCTCGATGAGTGTGATCAAGGACCTGAGACGATCTGTCGGGGTGACGCAGGCGGGCTTGGCAGCGTGTGGCGGCACTTCTCAGCCGACGGTGGCCGCGTATGAGACGGGTTCGAAGAGCCCGACCTTGAGTACCTTGGAGCGGCTGGCCGCCGCGGTGGGCCGGTCGGTCGTGGTCTCGTTCGTGCCGGCGCTCACCAGGGAGGATCGCAGGAGCCTTTCGCTACACCGGGCGATCGCCGACAAGTTGCTCCAGGAACCCGCGGTGACCCTGAAGCGAGCAGGCCGCAACCTCGAGAGGATGACGGCCCAGCACCCGGGTGCCGCGGCGTTGCTCGAGGAGTGGAAACTCGTGCTGCACTTGCCGGTTGGTGTCATTGCCGAATTCATGGTTGATCCTCGATTGCATGTCCGTGACCTGCGACAGGTGACGCCATTTGCCGGGGTGCTGACCGCCTCCGAGCGGGCCCGGGTGTATCACGAATTCGCCGAGCAGGACAGCACCGGATGAACCGGGAAGATTTCGACCACGCCATCGGTGCTGCGGGAAGCATCCTTGGCGTTTCCGAGTTGCTGGTGATCGGGAGTCAGGCGGTGCATGCGTCGGTGGCGGGCGAGCTTCCCGTGGCGGCGCTTCGATCGGTCGAGGTGGATATCGCGGCGTTTGATGATCCAGATGCGGTCAAAGCCGATCTGATCGATGGTTCCATCGGTGAGGCGTCGATGTTCCACGAGACCTTCGGTTTCTACGTCCAGGGCGTTTCGGAGACGACCGCCGTTCTCCCGGATGGTTGGCGCGATCGGCTTGTTCGCTACGAGTCGCCGGCGACCAGCGGAGTGGTGGCCTGGTGCCTCGAGCTACACGATCTGTGGATCTCAAAGGCGGTAGCCGGCAGGCCCAAAGACTACGAATTCTGCAAGGCGCTGCTCCTTGGCCAGCTAGTTGAGCCGGGCATGCTCGAGGAACGGCTCGCGGCTACTTCAGGGCTCGCCGAGCCGATGCGAACGCAAGCGGTCAGCTGGATACGCAGCTCTATTGACTCGTGACCCGAAGGTTGTAGGTTCAGATCCCACCCCCTCTACGAAGAGCCCTCAGGTGGTGAACGCCTAGGGCTCCAGAGCCTTTTTGGGCTGGCTGTCGGTGGCCGGCCTGAGTCACTCGCAGCGGTGGGCGATCGCCGGCGGTCCGGCTTGACGCGTTCCGGTTGGACACGGTTTGACACGAATGTCAGGCGATTCTGCAGACCGCACCCTGGATGGTTTGTGCCACTGCGTCTGACAGGTGCGACGACATGATCAGGAGGACCCGATGACAGCGAACCCGACTAACGGTACCCCCCGTCTGGAAATCCTCTTCGCTAGGCGCGAGGAGATCAGCGAAATCGCCGCCAGACACGGCGCTTCAAATGTACGTGTGTGTCTGGGCCGTTGGCGCGCGGCGAGGCAGGACCCGCGAGCGACATCGACATGCTTGTCGACCTCGATGCAGCTCGGGGCCTCCTGAACTTGGCTGCTATCCATCTCGCACTCGAGGACCTTCTCGGATTTCCCGTCGAAATCGGCACTGACGCAAAACCTCGGCTTCGTGAGCGGGTCGCCGCCGAGGCTGTCGCCTTGTGAATCGCGATCGCGACTTCCTGCTCGATATCGTCGAGACGGTCGATGCGATTGGTCGTCACCGACCCGACGCCGAATCGGTATTCGTCGATGACGAAGTTCCCCTGCGCTTCGCCACGCTCAACGAGCAGCCACCGCCATGTACTGTGGTCTCGCAAAGCGGTGGCAAACCAAAAGCGGGAGGAGCCGCGTGCTGAGGCAGGTCGCGGAAGGTGTGCTGGTCCACCAGAGCGAGTTACTCCAGAACAACGCCGTTGTCGTGCAAGGCCCGGCCGGCGTGTTGCTCATCGACCCTGGGTTGACCGTAGACGAAATGACCTGTCTTGCGAGCGACCTCAGCGAGTTGGGCCAGCCCGTTGTGACGGGCTTCTCGACGCATCCTGATTGGGACCACGTGCTCTGGCACACCGAACTCGGCGAGGCGCCCAGGTACGGCACAGCCCGCTGCGCGGCTTTCATGCGAGATCTGCGGTCGAACGTGGACTGGAAGGCCCGCGTCGCCGAGGGGTTACCGCCGGAAATCGCCGAGGAGATACCGCTGGACCTGTTTGGCCTCATCACCGGTCTGCCTGCCGAAACCGCGCAGGTTCCTTGGGATGGCCCTGAAGTCCGGATTGTCGAGCATCCGGCGCATGCCCAGGGCCATGCGGCGCTGATGATCGAGAAGCGAAGCGTTCTCGTCGCCGGTGACATGCTCTCTGACATCCTGATTCCGTTCCCCGACCTGGACGCCGCGAATCCGATTGACGACTACCTGATTGGGCTGCGGCTGCTCGAGGACGTGGCGGACGACGTCGATGTCGTCATACCTGGTCATGGGTCCGTCGGCGGAGCTGATCAGGTACGGGCACGGATCAAACAGGATCGCGCGTACGTCCATGCCTTGGGTGACGGCCATGCTCCCGATGACCCGCGCGTCGGCCCATCGGCCACGTTTGGCAAGGATTGGCTGCCCGGCGTGTATGAATGGCAACTACAGCAGCTCGCCCGAGGCAGAGAGCGCGACCGGAGACCCGGATAGAGATCCGCTTACGGGACGCCTGCTCTCATCGCGCAGAGGGCGGCTAAATGTGGGACGGAATCGCGGCGAGCATTGGGACATTTGCGCGGTTCCAGGATCGATTGCGCCGGCGTTGTGGCGCGGCCTCATATCCCCCGGCGACGGGCGCCTCGCCTTCGACGTCCGCCGACCACTGAGGCGCTGAGCACGTCTCCGACGCCTTGGGGAACTTGAAGTCATCGATCCTCGACTGAGATCAGACCAAGGTCGTTACGTCGATGTCGATGTCGAGGTCGCTGCGGCAGGTTGCATGCAGAAAGCAGGTGCGCTCGCCCATGTCGAGAGTCTTGCGGGCGAACTCCTCCCCCTCCGGAGTGACCAGGTACACGTGGGTTTCGACGGGGTCGGCATTGCCGGGGCCGAAGTGAGTGTCCTGGACGATCCGGTACTCATCGAGACGCTTCTTGGTGATCGATGCGTACCGGCCGAACTGGGTCATGAAGCAGAAGCCGATCCCGGCGGATAGGTAAGTCATTGCGTCGGGGGCTCTCCCCTGCCCCCCGGACTCGGGAGCCTCGTCGCTGAGAAACCGGAACTCGGAACCGATGGGCCGGAACAGGTTCTCGTGGATCACCTTGAGTCCGTCCGCTCGCAGCCGGCACCGGGCCTGGACGTGCAGCGTCCTGCTCTGTGACTCCTGAAGGCTCGTGTTGACACCACCGGGAACCCCTTCTATCTGGTCCGCGGGTTTGACTTTGATGATGAGATCGTCGGCGACGGGTGCGTCACCGACGGCCACACCCGAGAAGTGTGGCCCCGGGTCGGGCTCGCGGCCGCCGTCGAGACTCTTGACTGCGCCAACCGGGATCTGGGCCCCGTTCCAGGTCAACGTGAACAAGCTCTCATTGACGCCGCGCAAAAGACCGTTGATCGGGGATGCGGCAACGGCCTCGTGCACCAACTCTTCGAGATCGGCCTGATCGGCATCGGCGGCAACTCCGACGGTCAGCTCGGGCCGCCTGGCACCGCCGAGCATGGTCCCTTTCAGAGCCGATCCCTCCATCGAGTAGTGGTTCGCCAGCGTCAGCTCGAGGTCGTTTACGTCCAAGCCACGTGCCCGCGCCAGCATGCTGATCTCATTCATATACGAAGACACCATCCCGGTTATGAATGTGCAAAGGGGGCACGGTGCTTGGTCGTGTCCGGCCAGATACGGGCCCTCGTCGCTGACCAGCCGCCATGCCCGCCCGGTGGCACCGTTGATCACTAAGGCTTCCTTCTGCATCCCGGCCAGCGCACGCACCCACGTCCGCACCGGGGTGCCGAGCCGGTTCTGGGGCGCCTCGAGCCCGATCTCCCCGGCGTTGCCGATCGGGAAGAACGCCGGACGATCGTCGGATCCAAGGATGTCGGGTGGGTCGCTCATGTCTTCTCTACCGGATGAGTCTATAGACGAGGGTTCTCCGAGGTCGGCGATCGCTCCGGGGCGGGCTCGGTAACCTCGACCCGGACGCTGAATGACCTTACGAGAAATCCTGTCGATCGTGTCGATCCGGCGCTGCGCCGTTCGACCTAACTATGACAGGGTCCCAAAAGTGGGCCGAGACGGACAGAAGGAGTGACCGTGAAATACATGCTGATCATGCGTGCCACCGACGAGGCGTACGCAGAGTTCCAGGACGTGGATTTCGATGAGATCATCGCGACCATGGGCCGCTTCAACGAAGAGATGGTTTCGGCAGGCGTCCTCGTCGCCGCCGAGGGTCTGGCCGATGCGTCTGAAGGGGTTGTGGTCGACTACTCGTCGCAACCTCCGGTCGTGACCGACGGGCCGTATGGTGAAACCAAGGAGCTGTTCGGCGGCTTCTGGATCCTCGACGTCGCCTCTAAGGAGGAAGCAGTCGAGTGGGCGAGGAGGGCGCCGATGGCCGGTGCAGGAATCAAGACCGAGATCCGCCGAGTCACCAGCATCGACGAGTTTCCACAAGACAACGAGTGGATCCAGCGTGAGCGGGCCTGGCGGGAGTCCACAGGACAACTGTGACCCAAGCACGAGACGCAGTCGGAGCGGTGTGGCGGGTCGAATCGGCCCGGATCGTAGGCTCCCTCGCCCGCTACACCGGCGACTTCTCGCTTGCCGAGGACGTCGCCCAAGAGGCGCTGGCTGCGGCGCTGGTTGACTGGCCCCGTAGCGGCGTGCCCAGAGACCCGGCCGCATGGCTGATGACGGTTGCACGGCGTCGGGCGATCGATGCGTTCCGGCGCCGGGCGGCACTTGACGAGCGGTATGTCACCCTCGGGCAGAACCTGCGGGAGGGTGGCATTGCTTCGGGTGGAGTTTCCGATCCAAGCGGAGCCAACGAGCTGCCGTACGACCCCGATCGGGTCGGCGACGACGTACTGGCACTGCTGTTCATCGCCTGTCACCCGCTGGTGTCCCCAGAGGCGCGGGTTGCGCTCACCCTCAGAACCGTGGGCGGGCTGTCGAGCGACGAGATCGCCAGGGCCTTCCTGGTGTCGACTGCCACCGTGCAGGCGCGAATCACTCGAGCCAAGAAGACGATCTCGGCTGCCCAGATCCCCTTCGACGTGCCGCCGACCGACGAGCGTCGCGAGCGGCTCGGATCTGTGCTCAGCGTGATCTACGTCATCTTTACCGAGGGCTCGACGGCGACATCCGGGGATGAGCTGATCCGGTTCGATCTCGCCGGCGAGGCAATCCGCCTGGCAAGGGTTCTCACCCACCTGGTCACCGACGAGCCCGAGGCCTACGGCCTACTCGCACTGCTCGAGCTCACAGCCGCCAGGTTCCCGGCCCGCACCCGCCCCAACGGTGAACCGGTCTTGTTGGATGAACAGGATCGGCGGCGGTGGGATCCCGCCGCAATCAGACGTGGACGCGCTGCCCTCGCCGGAGCGGGCAGGGTCGGCCGCGGTCTTGGCGCCTACGGGCTCCAGGCAGCGATCGCCGAGCGCCACGCGGTGGCCCCGTCGGTCGAGGACACCGACTGGCAGAGGATCGTGGTGCTGTACGAGGCACTGAGCCGCCTCGCCCCCTCACCCATCGTCGACCTGAACCGTGCAGTCGCCGTCTCCATGACGGATGGCCCGGCCAAGGCGTTGGCTATCGTCGACGACATCGTTGCCGGCGGCAGCCTCGCCAAGTCTCACCTGCTTCCCAGCGTGCGCGGCGAGCTTCTGAGAAGACTCGGGCGAACCGACCAGGCGCGGTCGGAGCTGAGTCGAGCCGCAGAGCTCTGCGGCAACACCCGCGAGCGGGGCATCATTGAGCGCAAGCTCCGCGAGATGTCCTACGAGGTTGGTGTGAAAGCAGCCGTGGCGGCTCGCCCTACCGACAGTCCGACGCTCACGGAGGCGCAAGCGAGCCAGAACAGGCGATTCCCACCAACCTCGTAGGTCTCATTCGCCGGCACCGCGTTTGATCCTGCGCACTCGCTTGAGTACGTGGCGATGCTTCCGACAGGGAGGTATAGGACAACCGGGTCTGCGTCGCCGAACGCGGACATAGGAGGAGGATGCCATTGGGCGAAGCAAGCCCGACCTCACCTCGAGGCACGTCATGATTCGCAACAAGAACCGTGTCACGCGGCGCAAGGGTGGTGGCAGGCGAAGTGGAGGCATCGGGTTCAACAACCGGCTTACCGAGCTCTCGGCTCGCCTCGACTCGGCAAGAAATGCCCGCGTCACACGCAAACCCGTCTTCAACCGGTCGCTCGAGGTGGTTGCCTATGAGGTCGTGCTCGGCGACGGGCCGGTCTCACACATCTCCGTCGGAGAAGGTGGCAGGCGTCTGGTGGTCAACGAGGTTACCGAGCTGGACCTCGATGCGATCGGTGGCGGCAAGACCGTACAGCTACCCGTGGCATCGTCAATCATCGAGTCGGGGCTGCCGTCCGACCTCGCACCCGAGCAGGTGATGCTTCTGTTGGGATCGGGTGTAGATGCGTCTGTGGCGACGATCACCGCGCTGGAGAATACCCGGCGCCTCGGGTACCGGATCGTGCTCGACGACCTCACAACGTACTCCCGGCTCCATCCGTTGCTCCGCCTGGCCCACGGTGTCAAGATCAACACCGGTATTGCCCCAGGGCCGACCGTAGCCAAGCAGATCGCCATCCTGAAGACCAGCGGCGTCGAGCTCATGGCCGACGGCATCGGAACCTACGACGACCTGAGAAACGCCACCCGGCAGGGCTTCACCCAATTTCAAGGCTCGTTTCTGAGTCGACCCGACGGCTTTCGCAAGACCCGGGCACCGGCAGGGCAGCTGGCGGGGCTCGAGCTGATCACGTTGCTTCAGAACCCGGACGCCGAGATCTCCGAGATCGCCACGGTGATAAGGCGTGACGTCAACCTCAGTTACCGGATCTTGAGGGTCGTCAACTCCGCTCACTATTCGCTGCCACGACCACTCGGATCGATCGAGGAAGCCGTCATGCTCGTTGGCGTCAAGCAGATCGTCTCGTGGGTCGGGATGTTGAGCATGTCCGGCCTCAACGACAAGCCGAGTGAGTTGACCCGTTGCGCGATGGTGCGGGCAAGGGTGTGCGAGATCCTCGCCGAGTACCTCGACCGATCGGACGTTCCGGGCTTTTACCTCGTCGGGCTGTTCTCGGTGATAGAGGCTTTGCTCGATGTGCCCGCAGCTCGAGCGCTCGGCAGCCTCCCGCTCAACGCGGACATTGCCGACGCCATCGTTTCGGGTGGCGGCATCATGGGCGAGGTCCTGCGTGGAGTGCTCGCATACGAGAGGGGCGATTGGGGCCACGCCCACATCATCGGACTCGACGACAGCGCCATCACCTATGCGTTCTACCTGGCGATTATCGAAGTCGACGAGGTGTGGACAAGGATCGCCGGCTAGCTAGCCCGGGCATTCCTCTCCCTCCGGGATGAAGTGGCGTCACCTCGGTGACGATGCGCAGCGAGGGAGGTGAGGGCCATATTAAGAGCTGGGAGACCACAGCCACCCGCCACCTCCCCCTGGAGAAAGGGTGACTGCCCGAACCACTGCGGGCGCCGCCCGTCCTCCCCCCTCGCCCGTCGCCCAAAAGGGCGCCGCTCGATCCCCCCGAAATGGGGGGATGGCTGCTCGGACAACTGTGGTCGCTGCGCTCCTCGTCCCCCTGGAAGCGGGACCATGCCTTGGTTGCCACCGGCGCTCTCCTGATCGCCGGATCCGCGGTCCTGCGACGGCTAGCCTTTTGCCTCTATGACTACGCCAACACCCGACGTCGAACACTGGTCGTCGTTCAAAGTGTGGTTGTTCTCTGTGTTCGCCCGCAACCCGAAGAGCAACATCACGGCCGTTGATTCCATCGCCCCTGGCCCCGATGACCATTTCCTCGATCTCGGCTGCGGGCTTGGTGCCGCGCTAGAACGCGCATCGGCTACCGGCGCCCGGGTGGCGGGTGTCGACCCAAGTCCGGCCATGGTCAGGCGAGCCGTCAAACGTGTCCCGCATGCCGAGGTGAAACCAGGTTCGGCGGAAGAGATACCCTTCCCCGACGACACGTTCACGGTCGTCGCCAGTATCTCCTCCTATCACCATTGGACGGATCCGGACGCAGGTTTGAAGGAGACTTTGCGCGTCTGCGCACCCGGCGGGCGGCTATACATCGTCGAGCGCAGGCTCAAACGCAATTCGGGTCACGGTCTCAGCGACCGGGGCGCCACGGACCTGTCGGAGAAGCTCCTGGAGCTTGGCCATGCCAGCTCCTCGGTCGACCCGCTCGCGGTCGGACAAAGCCGGTACCTCGTGGTGTCGGGAGCGGCACCGCAGTAAGCCGACCACTGGTGTCAGGGCGTCGGGTTACGCAGATCCGCGATCATTACCACCTGGCCGCTGGAAGCCGAGCCTGCGCCCTCCTCCTGGATGGTCACGGTGAGGGTTGGGTATGTGTCGATGTCGACACCCGACCACAACACGATGTCGTCCCCGCCCTCTCGGGCGTGGAAAGTGCCAACCGTTACGGCCCCCGTGTCACCCTTCATCCACGCCTGGTAGTAGAAGCCTTCTGCGGCGGGTTCGAGACCATCGACGTCCAGCTCGATCGACACGCCGGATCCCGTCTCTTGAACAGTCACCACACCGGCCGCGAGAGGCGCCAATTCGGTGCCGGCGATGTCTACGGTGTAGCCGCCGACGCCTCGCAGCACGCCGACCGCGACGACCAGGGCCAGCACAGCGGCCACGGCAGCGACCGCACCAACGAACCTAGCGGACCACCGGCTCTCCCGCTTGGCTCGCTGTGTCTCGAGGGAGGCTACGTGTGGTGCTGCCGCCGTTCGGATGTCCCGAACAACGGCATCCTCAACGCCTTCCGGCGGCTTCTCCCACGCGACATCGTCGCCGAGCAGAGCGCGGACGTACTCGAGCCGGCGCGCCTCGTCGGCTGCAAGCGCGTCGTCCTCGCCCTCGAGAAACGCTCCGAATTGTTCTTCAGTCGGCATGACTGCCTTTCAGACGTACCATTGTGGCGGCTTCTGCATCCTCATTACGACAAAACACACAGTTGGGTTCGCGCCTGGTCATATTGCGACCTCGGCGAGATGACGCAGCAGGTGGGCTAGCCGTCTGTGCGCTCGATGGGATCGCGATTTGACGGTGCCTACCGGCACCCCGAGTCTTCGGCCGATCTCCTCGTGGGTGAGCCCTTCGAAGTGTGATAGCCGGACGACGTCCCGCTCCTCCTCGCTGAGCTCGTCCAGCGCCGATCGGACCTCCCACGCCTCCCAGCTCTGTTCGATGCCCGGCTCGGTGACGCCGACATCGACTTCCTGCTCGTGGCCGGACTGGGTGGGCCGTCGCTCCTTGCGGTAGATGTCGATGGCGACCCGGCGGGCGATCTGATACAGCCACGGAGCGATCTCACGACCCGGGTCGTATGACGACGATGCCTTCCACGCTTTGAAGAACGTCTGCTGGACCGCCTCCGCCGCAAGCTCGCGGTTACGCAGCACCGACATGGCAACGGTCATCACCGCCCCGGCATGACGGCGGTACACGGCGCGCACTGCGTCCTCGTCCCCGCGTCTGAAGCCAACTGCCATTTCCCGGTCGTCCATGCGACACCGATTGAAGCAGAAGACCGACGACTAAGGCAGCTTTCTGAGATTCCCGCGAACCGCGCCGCCACCGTGGGCGTAGAGCGGGCAATGAGTGGTTATCCAAACGAAGGGAAACAACGATGATGCTCAAACGATTGACCGCAGCGATCCTCGGTCTGGCGATCGTGCTCGGTGCCTGTGGATCGGGAACCGAAACCGCCACCCCGGACTCTGCCTCTACCCCGGCTGCCGGGACCGCCCAGGTCTCGACGGCTTCGAGCGAACTGGGCACGATCCTCGTCGACGGCTCCGGGCTGACCCTATACGGCTTCACCGACGACGTCGGTGGCGTCAGCACTTGCTATGACGACTGTGCTGCTGCGTGGCCACCCCTCACTGGTGATCTGGCGCTTTCCGCCGGTCTCGATGCGTCGCTGTTCGAGACGGTGGCCCGGGATGACGGTACCGCCCAGGTCGTGGCAGGCGGATTCCCGCTGTACAGGTTCGTCGGCGACGGCGCCCCCGGTGACATCACCGGTCAGGGCAGCGGTGGCGTGTGGTTTGCCGTCACCAACGACGGTGCCCTCGTTCGCGATGAGGTGCAGGAGACCACTGCGGCGGAAGACCCAACCACCGAAGAGGGCGCGGCCGCGGCGACGCAAGTCGACGACACCCCGGTTCTCACGGACACAGACGGGTTCGCTCTTTACGCGTTCACCAACGACACAGCTGGTGTGTCGAACTGCAACAATCCCTGCTCGGACACCTGGCCCCCGGTCGCCGCCGCCGAGACGATCACATTCGACGCGTTGCGGCTTACCTCGGTCGCCCGATCCGACGGCACGGCACAGCTTGCTGTCGACGGTCGCCCGCTGTACCGGTACGCAGGAGACGAAGCACCGGGCGAGGTGAACGGCCAACTGGTGGGCGGCGTGTGGTTCGCAGTCGGCACCGACGGCTCGCTCATCGTGCCGGCCGGCGTACGCACCGGTTCGACCGACGCGGGTGACGTTCTCATCGACGCCGACGGATTCACCACCTATGTCTTCGGTAACGACGAAATCGGGATCAGCAGTTGCTACGCGCCATGCTCCGAGACCTGGCCGCCCGTTCCCGGCGACATGCTCATCGACGGTTCCTCCACCGATGTCTCCCAGTTCGGCACGATTACCCGTGACGACGGCACCCTGCAGCTGACGCTGGCCGGAGCTCCGCTGTACACCTACGCAGGTGACGAGTTCCCCGGCGATGCCAACGGTCGTGCGGTCGGCGGAGGCGTGTGGACGACCATCGATGCGTCGACTCTCACCGCGGGCAACCCGGCTGAGGCGGCGCCACGGTCGATCGCCGAGGCTCCCGCCAAGCAACCGGCCGCCTCGGACGACGAGCACGGAGACGATGAGTACGGAGACGATGAGTACGGAGACGATGGATACGGATCCGGAAACGAAACCACGACGACCGCACCCGCCCGGATCGACGCCATCACAGTTGCAGACACCGGCCTCGGGCAGATCCTCGTGGACGCCGACGGCATCACCCTGTACGGGTTCCTCAACGACAGCGACGGTGTCTCGAACTGCAACGGCGCCTGCGCCGACGCCTGGCCACCGGTTCCCGGCGACACCGCGGTGGACACCAGCGTGCTCGACGGCGGCAAGTTCAAGACGATTGAACGGGAGGATGGAACCACTCAGCTCGCCATCGGCAAATGGGCGCTGTACTACTTCGCCGGCGACGCCCAGCCGGGTGATGTCAACGGCCAGGGCTCCGGAGACGCATGGTTCGTTGTCGCCCCCGACGGCGCACTGGTTAGGTAAACGACCATGAGCAACACAATGACCAGGGAGGGGCGGACCGGCCGCCCCTCCCCTATTCCCCTCCCGCTCCTCGGGGCAGCCGCCGCCGGTGCCGCTGTTGCCATCGGTGCCGGCGTCTACGGATCGGTCCACGACCCGACCGGACAACAGACCATCTCGCTGTTCTTCTCATCGACCCTTGCCTTCAAGTCGTGGGTCACCACACTCGTGCTCGGGCTGGCTCTCTTCCAGCTGTTCACGGCGTTGCGGGTCTTTGGTCGGATCGGCATCCCGAAGGAAATGCCGGAATGGTTGGGTGAGGCGCACCGCCTGTCGGGAACCATCATCCTCATCTCCACACTTCCGGTGGTCTATCACTGTCTCTGGTCACTCGGCTTCGAGCCGGACGTCACCGACGTGCGTCGCTTCACCCACAGCGTCCTCGGTTGTGTCTTCTACGGAGCCTTCGTCACCAAGATCGTGGCCGTCCGCAACCACTCGCTGCCGCGATGGTTCCTTCCCACCGTTGGTGGGATCGTGTTCACAGTTCTCGTCGGAATCTGGATGACCAGTTCGCTGTGGTACTTCACCACCGTCGAGTTCCCAGGGTTCTGAGATGTTGAAACGCATAGTCGACCGGCTTCAGATCGTGGCGCTCGCCCTGGTCGTGCTAACGATAGGGATGCTCTCGAAGGCCGGCCCGATCGCGACCGGAGCGGCGACCGTCGATTCGTTCGGCGCGGAGGTCTTTGTAGCCAACTGCACACGGTGCCATGGCGCCGACGGCCAGGGTGGCATCGGCCCGTCGCTCGTCTCGGGCAACCTCCTCGACCGATTCGAGGACCGTGCGGCGACAATGGCATTCATCAGCAAGGGTGAGGGCGAGATGCCGGATTTCGCCAGCCGTCTCAGCGCCGGTGAGATCGGCGCCGTCACCGACTTCGTCCGCAAGGAACTCGCCTCCCAAGGAGGCTGAACAGGAACGCAGTTCTTCTCCCTCTGGGACAGGAAGTGTCACCCGCGGAGACCTTGCGAAGGGATGGGGATGAGCCACACATTCTTCTCCCTCCGGGATGAAGTGGCGTCACCTCCGGTGACGATGCGAAGCGAAGGGGGATGAGCCACTCATTCTTCTCCCTCTGCTTTGGGAGAAGTGCCCGAGCGCAGCGAGGGCGATGAGCCACGCATTCTTCTCCCTCCGGGAGAAGTGCCCGAGCGCAGCGAGGGCGATGAGGGCCTTATGAATTCGAGCTGGATTTAAAGAAGCCCTCACCTGCCTCGCCAACGTATCGGCTTCCGATACGCCTCGGCCTGTCCTCTCCCAAAGCATAGGCAGAGGAATGTGTCGTGGTTCACCTACCTCGCCGGCGCGCGGCTGGACGCGTTTCTGGGCGTGAGGCCAGGAACGAAGCTGCGAGCACGAGGGCGGTACCTACGAGGGACTGGCCTGTGACCGTTTCGCTGAGAAAGACCATGCCTAGGACAAGTGAGACCAGCGGCATCAAGTAGGTGATGAACGATGCCCGGGGCCCACCGATCCGGCCGATCAGTGTCGCCATCAGAGCGAACGCGATGCCGGTCCCTACAACACCAAGCACGGTGACCGCCACGACTGGTCCGAGCGCAAACGTTGACTGTGTCAGCCCGAAGATTCCGAACGGTGCCGTCCACACCGCCCCGAAGCCGAGCATCGCTCCCATCAAAGGGACCGACCCGTACTTGCGTTGCAGGGGTGCGGCGGCGTTGGTTGCCCACCCGTAGCAGACAGTCGCACCTAGCACCATGACAACGCCGAGTGCCGCGCTGTTGCCACCGCCTGTGCCGAGTGACATCAGAGCTACCCCGACAAAACCGACCGTGATACCGGCGTGCTGCACCCTGCCCGTCGGGCGTCCGAACCACGTGACACCCCAGAGTGTGGCAAATACGGGTGTCGCCGCGATGAGCAGGCCCGCCATCGCCGAGCTGATGTGTTGCTCGGCGAGCGGAAACATGGTGAACGGGATCGCCACCCAGATCAGCGAGAGGAGCGTCACCCGGTTGCGGTCGCCCCGTTCGATCGGTGCCACACCCCGGCGAAGCAGCCGCAGCGCGATTGCACCGAGACCGACCCGCGCCCAGGTGATGAGACCGGGGTGAAACGTATCGAGTGCCAGCATGATGAGGAGAAACGACGACCCCCAGATGAGGCTGATCCCGAAAAAGAGCGACCAGTCCACCGTGGAGAATGCGGTGCGGTCAGAGCCGGCGGGTCGGGTCGCCGCTGGGTTGGTTGGCGCAGTGGCAGTACTCATGACGGCAACCTACGTCCGATTTGGTATGGTGCACAGGTCCAATTAGTAGCTATTTGACCAGACCAAGATTGACCGCTGTGGACATCTTCATCAACCCGGACTCGTCTCTCCCCCTGACCGACCAGATCTACGAAGGTATCCGGGAGGGGATAACGCACGGCCGTGTCGGGCCCGGTGATCGGCTGCCGCCCACCCGCAGCCTGGCCGAGACCCTCGGTGTGTCCCGGTTCACAGTGACCACCGCCTACGGCCGGCTGTCGGCCGAGGGATTCCTCGAAGGACGGCGCGGTGGTGGCAGCGTTGTGTCCGATCTCCGGGATCTCGCCCAGGCCGACCGCCACCGGGATGCAATCCTCACCCGGGCGGAGTGGCCCCAGACGACCGACATCGAACACGACCTGCGGACCGGTGTTCCCGACCAGCGTCTGTTCCCTAATACCCTTTGGAAGCGGTACGCCCGCTGGGCGATAGACCAGCACACGGCTGTATACGGTGACCCAGGGGGCGATGCCGGCCTTCGCCTGGTGCTTGCCCGGTGGATTGCCCGGTCTCGTGGCGTCGAGGCAGGTTCCCACCGGGTCGTCGTGACATCGGGAGCACAGCAAGCGTTTTACCTGCTCGCCCGATCCACGTTGCAGCCCGGCGATGTGGTTGCAATGGAGGATCCCGGCTACAACCGGTTCCGCGACCTCGTCGTCGGGATGGGCGCATCGTTGGCGCCGGTACCGGTCGACGGGGAGGGAATCATCGTCACTGCCATCCCAGAGGACGCCCGGCTCGTATACGTCACTCCGTCCCATCAGTACCCCACCGGTGTCACGATGTCGATGCCGCGGCGGCTCGACCTGCTGGCTCTGGCACAACGTCATGGGATGGTGGTCATCGAAGACGACTACGACTCCGAGTTCCGGTATGTCGACCGTCCACTCGAACCCCTCCAGCGTCTCGACACAAGGGGGTTGGTGGCGTACGTGGCGAGCTTCTCCAAGGTGCTCTCGCCGGCACTCCGGCTCGGGTTCGCCGTCGCACCGCCGGACCTGCTGGCGAGGATGCTCGAGCTCCGCATCCAGGTCGACCGGGCGCCATCCCAGATCGAGCAGCTGACGCTCAAAGGGTTCATCGGCGACGGTCACCTCGACCGGCATCTTCGCAAGGCCAGACGCATCTATCGTGCCCGTCATGAGCAGGTCACCCGCTTTCTCGACCAGACCGCGGCCGAGGGTTGGACCGGACCACCGTCCTCGAACGCCGGCATTCACGTCGGAGCCGCGCTTGCCGAGCACCTCGACGAGTCAAGACTCGTCGCCCGTCTGCGAGACCGTGGTGTAGCCATGGAGGGCTACGCCCATTGCTCTGCACTCGACGACGCACCCGGCGGGCTGATGGTCGGATTTGGCAGGATCCGGGACAGCGACCTCGAGCCGGCACTGTCGACCCTCAAATCGGTCCTCAGCGACGGCTGAAGAGATCAGCTTCCCCAACAGAGACAGAACGGATGACCGGCCGGATCGGCATAGACCTGGAAGCCTTCGTCGGCACCCGGATCGTCCGCGGCTCGTAGGAGCCGGGCACCGAGATCTACCACCTCATTGTGAGCGCTCGGCAGATCATCGATCCAGACATCGAGATGGATCTGCTGCTGCTGTGTGCCCTCCGGCCATTCGGGCGCTACGTGATTGGGAGCGAGCTGGAAACCCATGCGCCATTCACCGTCTTTGTCGATGACGCTGTGCCAGTCGTCCTCGGCAACGACCTTGCCACCAAGCACTTCTGCCCAAAAGCTGCTCTCGGCGTTCAGGTCGGCGGCGTCGAACACGATTACCTGACGATTGATCTTCATTGGCTTGCCCTTTCCGTGGCGACGAAACGACAGCGTACGGGACATTGCGGACACAACCTGTCCGGAATATTGGGTCTTACTCGACGGGCCGACGGCCCCCGAGCCATCCCCCGTGGGATTATCTGCTTCATTGAGGAGACCGCGTACCGACAGGAAAGGTGGTGAATCACCCCGGCCCGCGGACGGACGCCGCCAGGCCGCAACGACGAGAGACGGAGCCCGCCCGGATTGGCCAAAGGACAGCCATGGTGCGACACAAGAACCGTATAGATCGCCTCAGGGCGAGCAGTAGACGGCGGGATCAAAACGGGGGCAGCGGCCGACTGGCCGAGATGTCCGCTCGCCTCGACACCAAGCGGATTGCATCAATGGCGCGGAGACCAGTGTTCAACAGTTCACTGGAGGTTGTCGCTTACGAGATTGTTCTCGGTGCCGGTCCGATTAGGAGCATCGCATCATCTGACGCCGGCGGCGGATCCAAGCTGTTGGTCAACTCCGTACTCGAAGCAGACGTAGCGGCGTTGAGCGACGCCAAGCCGGTGCATCTGACCGTATTGCCGTCGGCGATCGAGGCGGGGCTCCCACCCGAGCTCATACCCGAGGGGACCATCTTGGTCATTTGCTCCAACGCCGAACCGACGCCCGCCACTTTCGCCGCCGTCGAAGAGGTACGAAACCGCGGGTTTCGAATCGTGCTCGACGACCTCACGGCGAATCCTCGGCTTCACCCATTGCTTCGCCTCGCCTACGGTGTCAAGGTCAACATCGGCTCCTCGGTCGGACCGTCCCCGTCCAGACAGATGTCCGCGCTCAAGACAGCCGGGATCGAGCTCATCGCCGATGGTGTCAAGAGCTACGACGACCTCAGATGCGCCAAGACCCTGGGATTCACCCAGTTCCAAGGCTCATTCCTGAGCAAGCCCGACGGCCTCGGCGACGAGCAGGCATCGGCGGCGCAGCTTGGTTCTCTCGAGCTCGTTACGCTGCTGCAGAACCCCGACGCGGACATCTCCGACATTGCGGCGGTGATCAGGCGCGATGTCAACCTCAGCTACCGCATCCTGAAGGTGGTGAACTCGGCTCGCTACTCACTGTCACGCCCGCTCGAGTCGATCGAAGAGGCAGTGGTGCTGGTGGGAACCAGACAGATCGTCTCGTGGGTGGGGATGATGGGGATGTCGGGAGTCAACAACAAGCCGGACGAGCTCACCCGGACCGCGATGGTTCGCGCCCGGGTGTGTGAGACGCTCGCCGGGCGCCTCGGTCGATCAGATGCCAGGCGTTTCTACCTCGTCGGTCTGTTCTCAGTGATCGAGGCGTTGCTTGACATTCCTGCTGAGCAAGCGCTCAGGCGCCTCCCGCTTGCGCCCGAGATCATCGATGCGATTACCGCCGGCCGTGGTGTGATGGGTGAGGTGATGCGTGCGGTCATTGCTCACGAGGGGGGTGACTGGGCCCGAGCACAGGTCTCCGGTCTAGAAGACTGGGCAATGAGCGATGCTTTCCAAACCGCAATGGTCGAAGTCGACCGCACCTGGGCAAAGATCGCACCTTAGAAGATCCACGAAATCCGTTGCAATCGCCGGCTGTCCTTCCCCCCTTGCCACGCATTCTTCTCCATCCGGGATGAAGTGGCGTCACCTGCGGTGACGATGCGCAGCGAGGGCGATGAGCCATACATTCTTCTCCCTCCGGGATGAAGTGGCGTCACCTGCGGTGACGATGCGCAGCGAGGGCGATGAGCCATGCATTCTTCTCCCTCCGGGATGAAGTGGCGTCACCTGCGGTGACGATGCGCAGCGAGGGCGATGAGGGCCCTATGAATTCAAGGTTTGGATTCAAAGACCCCCTCACGTGCCTCGCTGGCGCTCGGCTGTCCTCTCCCGAAGGGAGAGGAATGTCGTGGCACACCTGCCTCGCTGCCGTATCGGCTTCCGATACGCCTCGGCTGTCCTCTCCCGAAGGGAGAGGAATGTCGTGGCACACCTGCCTCGCTGCCGTATCGCAACCGTGGATTCAGGATCTCGGGGGATCGGACGGCCAATGTCTCGCCGGTTCCGGGGGACGGCTCCTGAATCTGTGGCTACGCCCTGCCGGCGGCCGCTTCTTCTTCGCGGGTCCGGCCGGCGAGACGGATCAGATCCTCGTGGAGCTCGAACCAAACGTTGTGGAAGCTATCGATCCGGGGCGATGCGAGATAGTCGGTGTCGCCTGCGGCGACGCCCTCGGCGGCACGCTCGAGACGGTCGCGGTAGAGAGACAACCGTGGCAGACCCTCGGCGAGACCTGCCAACCACACCGTCGTGTCCTCGTGGAGTGCCCGAAAGTCGGAGAGCACCTTGTCGTCATGTGCTTCGTCGCTATGGTCGTTGAGCGCCGGCTGACCGTCGACCTCCCGCATTTGCCAACCTGTCACGATTTGTTTCATACGCTGGTCGTATGGAACGAGTTCGTCCAGCGCCTTGGTGGCATTCTCGACCCCCCAGTTGTCCCGGTCGGCCGCAATCCGCTCGGCACCGACCGCCTTGCCATCTGCGGTCAGTTGGAACATGCCGGCGAGAGCCGAGCCACCTATGACTGCGGCGAGACCGTCGGCGACGGCCGCATCGAGCACACTCGCCACCTTCTCGGGTGTGGTGAACAGCAAAGGAGCCAGGTCGTTGGGGACCACAAAGCCCTTGATGTTCAGGATGTGGAGCACTTCTTCCCGGGTGATGTCGCGTTCCATACTCTGTGGTCCTCCTCGGCGAGCTTCCTCGTCGCTGGTGATCTCGATCCCGAGCTCCTCGGCCCAGGAGAGCAGCACCGCCGCTTCAGGCACGACCTGTGACTCTCCAGCCACTGCACCGGCATACACCTCTCCGGTGCTCCCGTCGATCGTCAACAGGTCTCCCGCGACGAACGCCCGCCCGTCGATGACAACCGTCTCACCGTCTACGACGACGGCCGATGCCCCCACCACGGCGGGTATCCCCCAACCCCTGGCGACTACGGCGGCATGGCTGGCCAGCCCACCGGTGGCGGTGAGGATGCCGACCGACTTGGCCATGCCGTGCACGTCGTCCGGGGATGTTTCGGTGCGGACCAGCACCACCGGCCGCCCCGTCTCTGCCATATGGACAGCCTGATCGGGAGTGGTTGCGATATGTCCGGACGCTAGACCGGGTGAGGCACCAAGCCCCACGTAGATCGCGGCGGCATCAACATCGAGCCGGGTCGGTACAAGCGGTGGATCGGCTAGATAGGAGGCAACCCGCTCGACGGCCTGACCCTTGGTGAGCGGGAAGTCCTCGTCCTCTGCCATCTCAACAGCAATGCGCAGAGCCGCCTGCGGGCTGCGCTTGCCGATTCGTGTTTGCAGCATCCATAGCTTGCCGCGCTCGATGGTGAATTCGATGTCGCATACATCGGCGTAGTGGTGCTCGAGCCTCATGGCGAAGCTGCTCAGCTCCTTGGCCACGTCCGGCATGCGGTCCTCTAATACGCTGATCGGCTCTGTTGCGTGCGTTCCGGCGACGACGTCTTCACCCTGGGCATCGAACATGAGGTCGCCGTAGACCGTGTCCTCGCCCGTGGCGGGGTTCCTGGTAAACAGAACACCCGTCGCCGAGTCGGCACCGAGATTGCCGAAGACCATCATCTGCACGATCACCCCGGTGCCAAGGTCATCCGGGATTGCTTCTCGCTCTCGATAGCTACGAGCTCGCGGGCTGTTCCACGATCGAAAGACGGCTTCCACTGCAGCCCGTAGCTGATGCCATGGGTCTTCGGAAGGCTCCTCGCCGACGATGTCCTCGTACTGCTCGATGAAGCGGTCCCAGCATCCGTCGACGAAAGCCGGATTGTTAGTCACTCTGAGGAGCCCGCGCGCGGTATCCGGGTTGAGGCCGAGGTTGAGGATTGTGTCCATCATGCCCGGCATCGAGATGGGTGCCCCCGACCGCACGCTGACCAACAGCGGGCTCGCAGGATCGCCGAACCCTCTACCCACCGCCGTCTCCATGTCCTCGATGTGCGCCTCGAGCTCTGCGTCCAAGCCGTACGGCCAACCTTTTGCGAGGTACTGGCGGCAGGCTTCTGTGGAGATGACAAACCCGGGCGGCACCGGGAGGTCGAGCTCGCCGGTCATCACCCCGAGGTTGGCTGCTTTGCCCCCGACCAGGGATTTCACCTCGGGATGTGGCAAGCCATGTGAGTGATTGAAGGCGTACACGTAGCTCACATTCTCTCCATCCTCGATAATCGATTATCGCAAATATAGGCCGTGTCGATCCTCCGGTCAATTCATATTCGAGGGGACCATCGTTGCCCAGCGTCCACGTCTGCGAGGCACAATGGGCCGTCGCACACACGAGTCACCCGACCCGGAATCTCTCCCCTACTCTGCCCACACCGTGACGGCGGGCCGATCGGTCACGGCTCGACGATTACCTTCATGGCGCCATCACGACGCTCGTTGAAGGTGGCGAGTGCTTCTTCGAAGTTCTCGAGAGGGAACCGGTGAGTGACCAGGTCGCCTGCTCGGATCCTGCCGTCTGCGACCAGAGGCAGCACCCGTCGCATCTCACCGGCCGTTGCCCGCACCCCCACCAACTCCTTCTCATAGAGCACTAGTTCCTGGAGGTCGAGCTCGACGGATTCGACCGGTATACCGACCGCAGCCATGCGCCCACCCTTGCGTAATGCCGGAATCGACCACTTGAAGGTGTCCGGAACCCCGGCGCAGTCGAGGATCACGTCGGCACCGAGACCCGCGGTCATCTCCCTGATGGAGACCACCGGGTCATCGGCGGAGTAGTCGATCGTCTCGTTGCCCATCTTCTCTGCCTGCTCGAGCCGGTTTCCCCTGCCGACGACGATCACCCGGGCCGCACCACGCACGCGGGCCGCATCGGCGGCAAGCAAACCGACCGGGCCGGGGCCGAAAATGACGACGTTGTCGCCGGGCTGAACACCCCCCCGGTTGGCGGTGTGAAGGGCAATCGAGGCCGGGTCGATAACGGCGCCGGTTGCAAAGTCCATCCCTTCGGGGAGCGGGAAGATCGCCTTGACGCCATGAACGACATAATCGGCGAGACAACCCTGATAGTTGTGTCCATACTGTCTGTGAACATCCATATTGCCGTAGTTCTCACACAGGTTGTAGCGGCCCTCGACACACTTCTGGCAGAACCCGCAGGCGTTGTGAGAAGTGCCACAGACCCGATCGCCGACGGACCAGCCCAGGGCGGCAGCGCCCTCGCCGAGTTCGACGATCTCCCCCGCCCATTCGTGGCCGGGAGTGAACGGGAACCCGGGCGGCCAGAAACCCGGGTAATGCCCGGCGATCAGATGAGCGTCGGTCCCGCAGATCGACACTGCGCGGACCCTCGCCGATACCTCGTCCCGACCGGGGGACGGCTTTGGGATCTCCTCGATGCTGAACACATCAGGTGCGGTGACGACCAGGCCTTTCATTGGTTCTCCCTACTAGATGACTGCAAGTGGGTCGACCATCGACCCGGTTGCCCCGTGGATCTTCAGCGGCAGCATCACGAACAGGAACTCGTAGATCTGGTCGCGCGCGATGTCCTCGAGATAGATGCTCTCGAGCAGGTAGATGCCGTTCTCGATGAGCAGCCTGGTGTGCACCGGTTGTGGGTTGGCGGGAGAGCCACGATCCGGGGTGGGCATCACCTCGTATGTCTCCGTGTCGGTCCCGGTGGCGACCACGCCACGCTCGAGCAGCCACTCCGCGGCGGACAGATCCGGTCCGGCGGTCAAATGCTCGTTCATCTGCTCGGCGTCCGGCCAATACTTGAGATAGCCCGTTCGGATCAGCACGACGTCCCAGGGTCGCACTTCGACACCCTGGGCCGCCGCGATTGCCTGGAGCTCATCGGCACCAACCGGCTCATGAGCCGGAAGCGCGTCGATACCGCGGTAGGCGGGGGGGTCGAGCAACACGCCACGGGTGAAAAACGCTGGCAGCTTTGAAGCGTCGCCGTAGCTCGGCCCGTGGTCGGTCATGTGCTCGGTGGTGTTGCCGCCCCCGTACCAGTGGTTGTCCTCACCGATCGTCATGTGAGCAAGACCGTCGATATGCGCGCCCGAGTGCGAGCACGCCATCAGATACTCGGCCATGTACCCCAGGTTCACCTCGTTGGGTGGGCCCCAGGGCTCGACGTTTCCGGCAACGATCCCCGGCGGCGTTCGGTAGTTGACGACCTGGAACGGGGGATGCCCAGGGAACAACGGCATTCCCGGGAATCGGGGAACCGACAGCGAGTACTGCTTGCCCGTCTTGACCAGCTTGGCAGCCTCGACGACTTGTGACGCCGGCAGGTCCCGCACCGGCCCAACCTGCAAATCAGGGCCACCCGAATCAGGCTTCACTCTTGGCCTCCTGGAGCGCCTCCCAGACCCGTTGTGGGGTCATCGGCAAGTCACGAATCAACGCACCCGTTGCGTCCCGCACCGCGGCTCCCACCGCCGGTGCGGTCACGAGCAGGCTTCCCTCGCTCACTCCCTTGATCCCGTATGGTCCTGGACCGTCTGCGTTCTCAACGCTCTCGCTGTGCAGCTCGAGCGGCAAATCCATGCTGGTCAGGATCCGGTAGTCGATGGCGCCGATGTTCCGGACGCGGCCTTCATCATCGAAGATGTAGTGCTCCATCAAGGTGTGACCGAGACCCATGATGGCGGCACCGTCATCTTGAGATTGAACCTGGAGCGGATTCAACGACTTGCCGACATCGCCAACGGTCACATGCTTGATCACAGTGACGTGACCCGTGTCCTTGTCCACCTTCACTTCGGATGCCGTGCAGTTGAACTCGAAGAATGCGGCCGTACCACCGAGCGGGTGATTCGGGTCCTTGTCCTTGCGCATCTCGCCGTTCCCGATGATCTCACCACCGAGCGGCGCCAGCACTTCCTGGACCACCTCGACAAGCGAGACCTCGCGGTCGGGCAAGACAAGCAGACCGCTTGCGATCTTGATCGAGTCCTCATCGAGGCCGTAATGCTTCGCGGCCCGGTCGGCCACCTTCTGCTGTACGTCATGGCAGGCACGCTGCACCGCGGTGCCCATCAGCACCGATGACCTGCTGGCAGAGGTCTGCTGGTCGTAGGGGACTACGGACGTGTCACCCATGACGACCCTCACCTGATCGAAGTCCACTCCGAGCTCGTCTGCGGCGATCTGGGCGAAGATGGTGCGGGCACCCTGGCCCATGTCGGAGGTCCCGGCGTAGACAATGGCGCTCCCGTCAAAGAGGAGCCGCACCGTCGAGTAGGACAGCCCGGTTGTCGGACCGGACTTGAGACCTACCGCGATCCCGCGTCCGTGGTCAGGCGGCAGCGGGTCACCCCAACCGATCCGCTTGGCAGCAATCCGGACCGTCTGCTCCCAGTCTCCGTCTGCCCGTTCCAGCGGGATGAATTCGTCGTTGAATCGGGCCAGGTTGCGGAGCCGGATCTCCAGCCGGTCGATCCCGAGACGCAGCGCGGCCTCGTCCATCATCATCTCGCGTGCCCAGCTGATCTGTGGTATGCCAAAGCCGCGGAACGCGGTCGATGGCATTGTGTGCGAGACGATGGTCCTGCCGATGATCTTGGCGGCCGGCACCCGGTACGGTCCTGCAGCCGCATAGCTCGACTTGCCCACCACCCGGTCGGCGATGTCGACGTAGGCGCCGACCAGGAAGTTCGTCTCGATGTCCTGGAACTGGATGTATCCCTCGGAGTTGAACCCGGTGCGTACCCGGATCTCGGCCGACGAGCGGCGCACCGCCTGGAACGTCTCGTCTAGGGACAACACGAGCCGGCATGGCCTGCCCGCCTTCAACGCCATGTAGGCGATCAGAGGCTCGTACTTAGGTATCTGCTTGCCGCCGAACCCTCCACCCGGGTCGGGCGCCTGCACCCGGACCTTGGATAGCGAAAGGCCGAGCATCTTCGCCATCATCTTCTGCAGCAGATATGGGTGTTGTATCGTGCTCCACAGCGCGATGCCACCGTCCTCTGGTGCGGCCATGAAGCCGTGAGGCTCGATAGCGAAGTGCGTGACCATGGGGAACTGGTAGGTGTCTTCCACAACCAGGTCGGCTTCCTGCGCATCGATGTCGCCCCAGCCGAACCGTTTCTCACTCATCACGTTTGTGTCTGCGAGCGGGTCCCCCGGCCGTAGGGCCGGGTCCTGGACCAGTACCGCGTCGGGGGCCAGGGCATCGGCAATCGTGAACACGCCGCCGGGCAGCTTCTCGTAGTTGACCTTGACCCGCAGCGCCCCCTCCTCGGCGGCGTCCTTCGTATCGGCTGCTACCGCAGCCACCGGTTCTCCGTGGTACTTGATCTCGCCTTCGGCCAGCACGGGGCGGTCCTGGAATATCGGCCCGAAGCGGGGCATCGGCTTTGGTAGATCGTCAGGGGTGAACACAAAGGCCACACCCGGTACCTGCTCGGCGTCGCTCGTGTCGATCGAGAGAATCCTCGCCCGAGCAACATCGAGTGTCACGAGCTTGACGTGCAGGACGTCATTGAGCTTGATATCGGCCAGGTACTCCTGGTGACCGGTGACCCGGCCGTAGCCGCCGCCACGGCGGGGGGATGCTCCTACGTTATGCATCGATGGCCCCCCTTGCCGCGGCCATGACGGCCTTGGTGATCTGCTCGTAGCCGGCACACCTGCAGAGGTTCCCGGCCAGGCCTTCTTGGATCTCTTCCACACTCGGGTCCTGGTTGTGCATCAGCAGCGCGGTAGCGGCCATCAGTTGGCCCGGAATGCAGAACCCACACTGCGCTGCACCCTCGTCGAGGAACGCACCCTGTAATGGGCTCAGATCGTCTGTCATCTCGAGACCCTCAACGGTCACCACCTCGGCGCCGTCGACCTCCGCGGCGAGCATGAGACAGGAGTTCATCGCACGCCCGTTGACGATCACGGTGCAAGCACCACACTCGCCGACGACACAGCATTCCTTGGTGCCCGTCAGGTCGACGTCGTCGCGCAGCATCTCGAGCAGCGTATGGTTGGCCGCCACCTCGAGGGTGCGTGGCCGACCGTTGATGGTCACGTCAATCTCGATCATGGTGTTCATGTGACCAATTCCTTTGTCATTCGACTTATCGCGGTTTCGAGGGCACGGGCTCCCAGCACTCGCAACATGGCGAGGCGGTAGTCGGGGCTCGCCCGCAGTGACCTGAGTGACGGGCTGGCCTGATAGAACATCCGGTCGAGCGGCTCAACCTTCTCCGCAATCGGTACCGATGGGTCTGCCAGGACACCGGAGTCGTCGACTACCAGAAAGGCTCGCGGACCCACGCTTCCGTATGACAGGCGCGTGGTCCCGTTCCCGTCGACGCCACAACACAATGTTATCGAAGCGAGATCGGTTCCCCGACGACGGGTAAGCCGTGTGTACGCGGAGCCGGATGGCCTGCCCGGAATTGGAAGCTCGATTGCGAGCACCAACTCTCCCCGCTCGAGGGCCGTCTTGCCCGGGCCGACTATGAAGTCGTCGATCGGGATCCGTCGTTTGCCCGACGGTCCGGCCACAACAACAACCGCGCCGTAGACGAGCAGCGGAGGTGAAGTGTCGGCAGCGGGAGACCCGTTACAGATGTTGCCGGCGACCGTCGCCCGCGCCCGGATCTGCACCGATCCGACGACCACCGCCGCCTCCGGCAGCGCCGGGAACTCCCGATGCATCAGATCGCTTGCCGTGACGTCGGCCATTACCGCCCCGGCGCTGATCGAGACCACACCATCGTGTTCGGTGATCGATGGGGCGAACTCCGGGATCCGCTTCACGTCGACAACCACCTTGGGCTCCGTCCATCTGTTCCTGAGCTCGATAACGAGGTCGGTTCCACCCGCGAGGATGCGTGCGTCGTCCCCGAACTGCGCGAGCAGGTCTACAGCCTCGGCGACCGTCTCGGGTCGGGCGTACTCGAACTTGTTCATTGCCTGCCTCTCAGATGACCTTGTCGACCTCGTCGAGCAGCACCTGCGGATTGGCGGCGCGGATCATGAAGTACGGACGCGGTCCTTGGAACCGTGCCGCAAAGTCGGCGCGCTCGGCGCGTAGCTGCTCGGTATCGACCATCGGCATCACGTGGCCCGGCGCCAGTAACTCATTCAGCAAGAAGTAGTTCTGGAGGCTGTGCAGAGTCTGGAACTGAGCCTCGAAAGCCCCGAGTTCTGTTGTGTCCGGGTCGAAGTTGCCGTCGATGGCCGGCACGATGACCACATCCACCTTGGACGGGCCATCGAAGTTGTCCCAAGTGGGCATGGTGCCGAAAAACTTCTCGACACCCTTGTTGGGAGCTGCCTTGTCGGCTCGCTCGGTTCCCTCGGCGCGCTTTTTCAAGAACACGTCCTCCGAGCCCATGACGGCAACGCCGTCCTCGTTGATGACGGTGGTCTCGGTGGCGACCAGCAACCCGCCCCTCCGGCAAGCCTCGATCTGGCCCATGCTCTTGCCATGGTTCGACTCGCCGCCGAGGAAGAGAATGGTCTTGCCTTTGTAATGGACGGCGGCCGAGTGGAACGGATGCAAACCCTCGGCCTCCATCTTGAGCGCCAGCATGGTGACGATGACCTTCTGGAGCGGTCCGGCGGCCCAATCACCGACGAATCTCATCTGGCTGCCGTCGTAGGCGATCGACTTGGCACCCTCTTGCTCCCACAGGATGTCGGGCTCGGGGAGCGTCACCTCAGGCTCGAGGTTGACTGCAGCAAGGCGGTAGTTGAGGAAATTCATGTCCTCGAGGACACGGTCGCGTGGCTCGGGGCCGCGCACGTCGACACGAAGCCGGGCGCTCCCGCCCGAGAACTCCTCTGAGAGCTGCAACATCGCTTTCTCCTTTCGCACTGCCGGGGGCAGTCATCGGCTCTGTTTGTACTTAGATCTATCTAGCGGTCGACGGTCGTGGCGACCTGCTCTGTCGCGTCGCCGAATGCCGCCTCATCCATGGCCAGCACCAGCTTTTCGGCCTCGCGGGCGTGGAGACGCATCGTCTCTGCGGCGCGGTCGGGATCTCCGTCGACCAGGGCGTCGAGGATCGCCTTGTGGCGGTCGCCGAGCCATACGAGGTCGGTGCCGGGCACCATGGCGGTGACGTATGTGCGGGCGTAGGGCTCGAGCATCGACCAAATCCTCATCAGGGTCTTGTTCGCCGCGGCACGGACTACGAGGGTGTGGAAGGCGGTGTTCTTTAGCGCGTGGCCGTGGGTGTCCCCGGCCTCGGCCATCTCGTGCATCTCTTTGATGAGGGTCCGGAGCTCGTCGATCTGCTTCTCGCTGATCCGGTTTGCGGCCTGGCGTGCCGCCAGCGCTTCGAGCTCACCCCTGACCTCCATCGCCTCAACAAGGTCCGACTTGCTGGGCTTGCGCACGCTGGCGCCACGATACGGCTTCATCTCGACAACGCCGAGCGTCGTGAGGTCCCGCAGGGCCTCCCGAACCGGTGCCTGGCTCACCCCGAGCTCCCTGGCAACCCGGGTCTCGATGATCCGGGACCCCGGAGCAAGCTCCCCCTCGAGAATCCATTGCAGGATCCGATCCTTGACCTGTTCGCTCAACACGCTGCGAGCAACCGGGTCCGCACGGCGCTCGTTACTGTCCGTCATAGCCATTCCCTTCAGCCATTTTGACGCCCTTGAGTCGCCTTACGATATCTGCAATTGCCCGCTCGGCCGGTATCCGCTCAATCGTTGAAGCACCAAAGAACCCGTGTGTACCCGACGTCGCGTCGAGCACATGCCGGATGTCCTCGGGCTCTGCGATGGGCCCACCGTGAAAGAGGACGATGACATCGCCTCTTGTGGCGTGAATCGCAGATTCGATCCTCTGGATGGTCTCGACTGCTTGGCCCATCGACATGGTGGTTTTTGCACCGATCGATCCTTTGGTCGTCAATCCGAGGTGGATGACGAGCACGTCGGCACCCGCATCGGTCATCATCTTTGCCGACTCTTCGTCGAAGACGTACGGTGCCGTCAGCATGCCCCTGGCCGCGGCCAACCGGATCATCTCGACCTCGAGGCCGTATCCCATTCCGGTCTCCTCGAGGTTCTGCCGGAAGACGCCGTCGATCAGCCCGACCGTGGGGAAGTTCTGAACACCGGCAAAGCCCATTTCGTCTAGGGTCGCGAGGAAGGGACCCATCGTCCGGAACGGATCTGTGCCACACACTCCGGCGAGAACCGGGGTCGAGACGACAAGGGGGAGCACTTCTCCTGCCATCTCCAGGACGATTGCGTTGGCGTCGCCGTACGGCATGAGACCGGCGAGCGACCCTCGCCCCGCCATGCGATACCGGCCCGAGTTGTAGATGATGATGAGGTCGGCGCCACCGGCTTCTGCCGCCTTTGCAGACAGCCCCGTCCCGGCCCCGGCGCCGATGATCACCCCGCCGTCGGCAAGCGTTTCTCGAAGCCGGGCGAGGACCTTGTTGCCGGTCATGTCGACACTCCCGCGGTCGCCTGGAGTGAAGTGCGGTACAGCTCGTCCAGTTTTCTTGCCATAGCGAGCGCAAACTCCGGATCGTTGATGTGCGTGTCCATCTCGATGACCTCGACGTGGTCGGCGAGGTGTTTCCGGAGTGCCTCGACCAGAGCCTTGTCGGCGACGGGATCGTAGAAAATGCCGCCCTCGACGCCGTACTCCGAAAAGCCACGAAGCGGGACGAAGACGGCCACCGGGCCGGTTGCTGCACTTACCTTCTCGGCGAGCACACGCCCGAACGCGGCCATCTCGGCCTCGTTGCTGCGAATCAACGTTACGGCGTGATTGTGTTCGTGTGACCACCGGTCCCGATATGCGTCCGGGACTGCAGACGGCGGCCGGAATGTGATCTGGTCGGCTGCGCCCGGAGCGACGACCTGTGGCACACCGAGCTTCCCCGCCATCTCGAGCCGATCAGGGCCTGCAGTGGTGGTGCCGCCCGCCAACTCGTCGAGGATCTCGGTGGTGGTCACATCGAGAGCCGCGGTGATGTGCCCGCTCTCGATGAGGGCTTCCATCGACCTGCCACCGGGTCCGTTGGCATGGAACACGAGGACTTCGTAGCCGTTGCCCTCCAGCCATTCGCGTGCCGTGTCCACGCATCGAGTCGTCGTCCCATACATAGTCGCGCCAACCAGGGGACGTCCCTCATCGGTGTAGTGAAATGCCTCGTAGGCGCGCGCCATTCCGGCCATCGCCGCTGCGGCGTTGGCGAGTATGCGTGCGGACAACCGGTTGATCCCGGCAAAGTCGACGACCGGGTACATCATGGTGATATCCGAGATACCCACGTACGGCGTTGTGTCCCCTGAGGCCATCGTGGACACAAGCAGCTTGGGCACTCCCACCGGAAGCTCCCTCATTGCGGTGCTGACTATCGAAGACCCACCAGAGCCACCCATTCCCAGCAGACCATCGATCCGGTTCTCGGCGAACAGACGTTTCACGATCTCGGCCGCGCCCCGACCTTGGGTTACCACAGCGTTTCCTCGACCGGACTCGAGGAGCTGCTCCAGATCGGTCCCCGCGGCGGCGGCCACGTCCGCCCTCGAGAAGGCGACTCGGTACTCGGGATCGGCGACAACACCGGCGTTGATCATGAGTACGGCACAACCGGCCTTCTCCACCCGGTCACGGAGATAAGCGTATTCTTGTCCCTTGGTGTCGAGGGTTCCCAGGAGGGCAACGGTAGCCATGGTCAAAGCCTCCAACCATGGTGAGGTCGAAGCCGGTCGGACACACATCGTGGTGTGCCGAAGCCGGAGATCCCGACCAGTTCCGCTGTGTGATTCACCGCTCGCCCTTCTGTCCAAGCCACGAGCCGCCCTTCCCGGCGTGCATTCTGTCCCGAAATCCTCTATCTTCGATAATCGATTACCTATTAAGGATACGGACTCGACCATGCCTACGTCAACCCGAAATCCGCATCTGTTGGCGGGATCGACCCACGATTCCCCTGCGTTCTCCCCTGCCGTTGCATTCGCTCCCGGATCTCTAGCTCTCTCAACGCCGATTCCATCGAAAGTCACCCGTGACAGCCAGGAGGCTCCTACATGGACATAGCTCGCGACACCAGAATCGCCCTCTATGAGGGGATGGTCCGTGCTCGGTACTTCGAGCAACGCGCCTACGACCTCTTCATGCAAGGGCTGGTCAAGGGAACCACCCATCTGGGCCTCGGCCAGGAGGCAGTGGCAGCCGGTTTTGCGGTGGCGATGCGTCAAGGTGACATGACCTATTGCACCTATCGCGGCCACAACCACACTCTGCTGCGCGGTGCACCGATGGGACCACTGATGGGAGAGTTGATGGGACGCGCCAACGGCATCTGCGCAGCCAAGGGTGGTTCGATGCACCTCACCGACGTCACCAAGGGTGCCATGGGCTCGTATGCGATCGTCGGCGCCCACCTCCCGGTGGCAGCCGGATCGGCGTGGGCGGCGCAGCTTCGTGGCACGGACCAGGTCACTTCGTGCTTCTTCGGCGACGGCACCACCAACATCGGGGCATTCCACGAGTCGTTGAACATCGCAGCCGTCTGGAAACTCCCTGTCGTGTTTGTCTGCGAGAACAACCTCTACATGGAGTACACCGCAATCGGCGATGTCATCGCCGTCGAGCATCCGGCGGCTGATCGGGCATCGGCGTACGGTCTCGAATCCATCATCGTCGACGGCAACGACGCCGACGCCGTGTACGAGGTGGCGGTCAAGGCATTCGATCGCGCTCGCCGCGGCGAGGGCCCGTCACTAATCGAGGCCCTCACCTACCGTCACAAGGGCCATTCACGGGCGGACCCCGGCAAGTACCGCCCAGACGAAGAGGTCGAGGAGTGGCTGAAGCGGGACCCAATCCGGATCTACCGGGAACGACTCGAAGGGATGGGAGTGCCCGGCGACGAGCTCGACACCATTGAGACGGCTGCACTGGCGGAGGTCGACGATGCAACGGAGGTTTCCCGCAAGGCTCCCCCGCCGGATCCATCGATCCTGATGACCGACGTATGGGCTGATGGAGGTTCGACATGGCGGAACTGACCTATCGCGAGGCAGTTGCCAGAGGTATCGCCCAGGAGATGGAGCGCGACCAGCGTGTTGTGCTTATCGGCGAGGACGTGGCCAGAGCAGGCGGGGTCTTCAAGACCACCGCAGGTCTGTACGAGCAGTTCGGGCCGGATCGGGTTCGCGACACTCCCATCTCAGAGGAAGCGATCACGGGGATGATCATGGGCGCCGCAATGAACGGTCTCATCCCGATCGGTGAGCTGATGTTCAGCGACTTCCTGGCGACATGCTGGGACATCGTCACCAACCAGATCGCCAAGACTCGCTACATGACGGGTGGTCAGGTGAGCCTCCCGCTCGTCATCCGCACCGCAAACGGTGGCGGAGCCCGCTTCGGGGGTCAGCACTCCCAAAGCCTGGAGAACTGGGCGATGGCGGTGCCCGGTTTGAAGGTGGTCGCCCCATCGAACTCGGCCGACGTGGTCGGCCTCCTGGCGGCAGCAGTCCGCGACCCCGACCCGGTCGTCTTCTTCGAGCACAAGGCACTGTTCGCAGAGAAGAGTGACGTGCCGGACGGCGAGATCGTCGACACCCTTGGGATTGCACGAGTCGTGCGCCCAGGTAGCGACGTGACGATCGTCGCCCTCGCAGCCATGGTGCGCAAGGCCGTCGCCGCAGCCGACGAACTCGCCGGGCAAGGGATCTCTGCCGAAGTCATCGACCTCCGGTCGCTTGTGCCGCTCGACACGCAGATGATCCTCGAGTCCGTCGCAAAGACCTCGCACCTGGTGACGGTGGAGGAGAACCCACGACTGGTCGGCTGGGGGGCCGAGATCGCCTCGCTGGTTGCCGAGGAGGCATTCTGGGATCTCGACGGGCCTGTGGTCAGGGTGACCACACCCCACATCCCGCTCCCGGCAGCGGGCGAACTCGAGGACCTGGCGATCCCGTCAACCGAGAGAGTCGTCACCACCGTGACCCGAATGCTCGCCTGATCCAGCCACACATTCTTCTCCCTCCGGGAGAAGTACCCGAGCGCCAGCGAGGGCGATGAGCCACACATTCTTCTCCCTCCGGGAGAAGTGCCCGAGCGCAGCGAAGGGGGATGAGCCAGGACATTCTTCTCCCTCCGGGAGAAGTACCCGAGCGAAGCGAAGGGGGATGAGGGCCTTATGAATCAAAACGCTGAATTAGAAGACACCCTCACCTGCCTCGCCAACGCATCGGCTTCCGATACGCCTCGCCTGTCGTCTCCCGAAGGGAGAGGAATGTCCTGGCTCACCTGCCTCGTCAACGCATCGGCTTCCGATACGCCTCGGCCTGTCCTCTCCCGACGGGAGAGGACAGGGGTGAGATCCCGGGCCACGCGATACGTGGCCCGGGATCTTTGCCACGGGGAGGGAACCGTGGCAGGCAGCACATCTCGTCTTGTTCGGGTCAGGATCGGGTGATGGTGCCTTCCCAGGTACCAACTTTGTCGCCCTTCAGCGATTCTTCGTCGAACCAGAAACTGGTGACAGCCTTCGTCTCGGTGTAGAACAGAACCCCGTCACGACCCATCACATGCAAGTCGCCAAAGAAGCTGTTCTTGTGCCCGGAGAACGGGAACGCCGAGATCGGAACCGGGATCCCGACGTTGACACCGACCATGCCGGCGTCGACCCGGCGGGCGAACTCGCGTGCGTAGTACCCGCTCTGGGTAAAGATCGATGCACCGTTGGCGAACTCGCTCGAGTTGATCAACTCGACACCTTCGTCGAAGTTCTTCACCCGCTTGATGTAGAGGACCGGCCCGAACACCTCTCTGTTGCCACACTCCATCTCCGCTGTCACGTGGTCGAAAACGGTTGGGCCCACAAAGAAACCATTTTCGAAGCCTTCGACCTTGAAATCCCGACCGTCGAGGACGAGCTGAGCACCCTCCCCCACGGACTTGTCGATCCAGTTGAGTACGAACTCTTTGTGCCCTTCGTTCACGAGTGGACCCATGTCGGTGTCTTCCTCGAACGCAGGTCCAACCTTGCGCTGCTGGGCCAGCTCGGTGATCGTCGCCACCAGGTCATCGGCGATGTCCTCCTCGACGGCGATGACCGGCAACGCCATACAGCGCTCGCCGGCACAGCCAAACGCGGAGTTGATCACACGCTGCGCCGTTGCCCGGATGGGGGCGTCGCGCAGGATGAGGGCATGGTTCTTTGCTTCCGTCAGCGCCTGCACCCGCTTGCCGTTGGCTGCCGCCGTTGCGTAGATGTGACGCCCGACCTCGGTGGAGCCGACAAAGCTCACGCCCCGCACCTTGGGATGTACGAGCAGACGCTCGGCTTCGTTGCGGGAGCAGGTGACGAGGTTGAAGACGCCGGGTGGCAACCCAGCCTGTTCGAAGAGCTGGGCCATGGCCATCGCTGTCTGGGGGACAAACGAGGCTGCTTTGAGCACGAAGGTGTTGCCGGTGGTGATCGCCAGGGGGGTCATCCAACCCATCGGGATCATCGCCGGGAAGTTCCAAGGGACGATTCCTGCAAATACCCCCAGCGGCTCACGGAAGGTCACAGTGTCGTAGCCCTCAGACACGTTCATCAGGCTGTCGCCCTGCATCGTGACCGGGACCGCACACGCCAGCTCCACGACCTCGATCGCCTTGAGCACGTCACCCCTGGCCTCGTTGTACGTCTTACCCATCTCAGTGGAAAGCAGCTTCGCCAGGTCGTGAAGGTTCTCTTCCAACAGCATCTTCATCTTGAACATGACCTGCACCCGCTTGGTGAGCGGGGTGTCACGCCAGCCGGGGAACGCCTCGGCGGCAGCCTCGACCGCTGCGTCCACCTCCTCGGCAGTACACCGCGGCGCCTCCGCCATCACCTCCCCGGTGCTGCTATTGGTGATCTCGTAGTAGGACCCGCTCGTCGTGTCCTTCCACACTCCTCCAACCAGGTACTTCAGCCGCTTGGCCATCTCGCCGCTCCTTCGGATACCAGACCCTGTCGAATAATCGATTATCGAGAATATCACACAAGTGCTACGAAGTCGAGTGAGGTTTCCGGTCGAGTCTACGCATCGTGGCACAAACAAAGACCCGGGCTCCTGGTGTGGAGCCCGGGTCTGGTAGGGGACCCGACAGGATCCCAAGGGTGCGCGTTACAGGATCTCGACTACGCCGTTGCTGCCGTCGACCCGTAGCCGGTCGCCCGTCTTGATCTCACGGGTGGCGATTCCGGTGCCGGTGACACCGGGGATGCCAAACTCGCGAGCCATGACGGCAGGGTGCGCCACCATGCCACCTGCGTCACAGACGATGCCGCCGATTATGGCAAACAGCGGCGTCCATGCCGGGTTGGTCATCTGGCAAACCAGGATGTCTCCATGCTTGACCTGGTCGAACTCCGCCGGGGAACTCACGACCTTGGCAACACCCTCGACAACACCCGGGGACACGCCGAGACCCTCGACCCTGCCCTTGGTTTCCGTATCGAAATGCAGCTTCTCGGGGAAGCCCCAAAGGTTCAGATACGGGAACTGGAGCTGGTCTTCGGTGGCGGTGCCGATGAAGTCGGGGGGACGGATCTTCTCGTGCTCGGCGCGCTGAGCTCGGCGCTCGGCAACGATGCTCCTCGCGTCGAAGTTCTCGGGGTCGCCCATGAGATAGCGCAGCTCGTTGTACCTGAGATAGATCGTGTCGTCCGGCTCATCGAGCGCACCCATCTCAACCAGCTTCTGCCCGATGCGGATCAGCACCACACGAGTGTGCTGGTGTGTGCCCTGATCGATGTAGAAGTGGTGATCCGGTGTGAGCGGGGCCATCTTGAGGTTGATCTCATTGGCGGCCACGAGCGCGTCCTTCGCCTCGCCTTCCGGGATTCCTTCCACGAGCTCTTCGGCCGCCCGCTTTATGTCCTCAGCGAGCTCGGCAACGATGGATCTGTGGTCGTAGTCCGAATCGAGGTAGCCCTTGACGACGTCGAGCACCGGCTCCGGGGTCTCAAAACGCGACGGGTAGATGAACTCGTGGCTCCACACTGCGTGCCAGCCAAACTCGCGCTGATAGGCCTTGAGACCGGTCTCGAGGAAGTCACGACCCTCCCCGGTGCCCTTGAGGGCTGCCAGGATTTCTGCGCCGGCCTCGTTCTTGAAGGCCTCGCTGAGCACGGGGTCGACCTTGACCCGGTCCTTGAGACCGACAAGTACACCGATCGCATCCCAGTTGCGGTCTGACGACGAGTTCTGGAGACGGCCCAAGATCTCCTCGTGCTTCTTGGTGACCTTGTCCTCTCCACCGAGGGCAGCACCGAGCGCGCCGCGCAGCGCCAGAGTCGACGACAGCTGGGCGAAGTTGAGCATCCAGTGGATCTTCCAGTGCCTGTCGAGAATGTCGATGGCATCTTCGAGAACAACTGCCCACTCCATGAGCGCGATGTTCTCCCAGTCGTCGATCTTCTCTTCGAGGTAGGCGAGGTTCCTGCTCATCTCCGGGACGAGCCGGTTGTGCCACCAGTCGGGGAAGTTCGCCCCGTAAACCGGGAGTACTGCGCCCAAGTAGGCGCCGATCTTCGAGGCGTACTCGGGATCATCCTTTGGCACCCGCGGGTAATAGACGTTGCCGAATTCGGTCGACGGGACTGCCATATCCGGATCGCACGGGACCGCAGCCGTGTACAGGTAGCCGTTGACTACCTTTTTGATCCAATCCGACGCAAACGGGGTGCCAAAGCGACGGAACATATGGTCGCACGTCATCACCCAGTTAGCGATGTCGTCGTACATCGGCGACACCGGGCGGGGGCAGTGGAGGTCGTCATAGACCCAGAACAGGTCCTTTTCCTTCTCGCTTTCCCACTCGATGGGGAAATTCTCGTCACCCAGGAACTGAGCGACGATATTGCTGGTGTCTGCCATGCGGCAAATCTCCTTTCCTCTCCAGCGTGCGTTTTCCGACGGCCGGCGACGGCCGGGATTACCGGTGAACCCCCTTTACGTCGGGAATCCGAGGAGCGACGCCGTCGGCAACCGAGCGCGGCGGCGGGACGTAGCGAAGACGGGCAGCATCAGGGCCCGTCGGGGCGGAGGTCGAGGCCTGGAGATCAGGTAGTCGTGTCAACCCTCGGAGCATAAAACGCCGATCCTCGATAATCGATCACCCACTAGCCTACGAAAGTCCATGGTGTCCCGTCAACTCGAAAACCAACCGGAGCGCACTGCATCCCGGCCGGACACGGCTACTGAGCGGCGAGCGCATCGAGAACCTTCTGTGGCGTGATGGGCAGATCACGGATACGGATCCCGAGCGCATCGTATAGCGCGTTGGCGATCGCCGGCGGTGTTGCCGCAGCCGCCGGCTCACCGATTCCCTTGGCGCCAAACGGCGCCTCATTGTGCACCGATTCGACCAGGATGGGAGTGATGTCGGGCAGATCGTGGATCGTCGCCACCTTGTAGTCGGCGAGACTCCCATTGATGATTCTGCCGTCGCGCATGTAGAAGTCCTCGAACAGACCGTTCGACAGCCCCATGATCACACCACCTTCGACTTGCTGCTCACAAGTCAGCGGGTTGATGGCCTTGCCCACATCGGCAGCGGCTGCCACCGCGAGCACCCTGATGACGCCGGTCTCGACATCTACTTCGATTTCGGCGGCCTGGGTGCAGAACATCCAGAAGATGCTGCTGATCCATTCCACCCCAGGGTCGGCCTTGAGCAATGGAGACCCCGCCGTAGAGAATCGGGCCGCGGCGGTAAGCGAATATCCTTCTCCCGCGTATTTGCCGAGCAACGCCGCCAATGTCATTTGCGGGTTGCCTTCACCGTCGTAGATGATCCCGTCGTTCATGTCGAGATCGCCTGCGGGAACACCCAGAGTCTCGGCGGCCAGGTCGACAATCTGATCGTGTAAGTCTGTGCCCGCGGCGAGGATCGCATTACCCATGTGGTACGTCGTGCGGCTCGACGCCACCGGTCCGTTGTAAGGCGACACCGCGGTGTCGGTGTCGGGCACGGTTACCGATGCAAGGGGAACACCGATCGCATCGGCGGCCATCTGGGCAAGAACCGTGTCCTGGCCGGCTCCAATCTCGGGAGCCGCACCGACGACGACCACCCGGCCGTCCTGTTCGATGTTGATCACACAGTTCGAGCTCGAGGGGGTCATAGTCGGCTTGAGCATCGTGGCGATACCCTTGCCCCTCCGAAGATGTGGTTCGGGCTCTCGCTCGATGGTCCCCCACCCAATCTCCTCGCTGGTGCGCTCGATCGTCTCACCCACCCCGACTCCGTGCATGATCTGACCGTTGACGTAGACATCGCCCTCCTCGTATGCGTTGGCGAGACGGAACTCGACTGGGTCGATGCCCAACTCTGCGGCGATCTCGTCCATGTGTGATTCGCAAGCCCAGGTGACTTGTGTGGTTCCGTAGCCACGATATGAGCCGGTGATCGGCTTGTTGGTGTATACCTGTCTGGACAGCAGCTCGATATTGGGTATCCGGTACGGGCCGACGATGGTCTGCGAGCCCCGGATGGCGACCCCGACGGTGTACGCGGTGTAGGCACCGCTGTCCCATATCACCTCGGCGGTGCGGGCGGTGATCATCCCGTCCCTGGTGACACCGGTCTTCAGCTTCATAATCGCCGGCACCCTGTGCTGTGACGATACGAGATCCTCCTCACGAGACAGCTCGACTCGCACAGGACGCCCATCGGTGTGCCGGGCCAGGGCGATGGCGATGGCCTCTGCGACCGGCACACCCTTTCCACCGAATGACCCGCCGACCTCCGTCACGATCAGCCGCACATCGCTGCTCTCGAGACCGAGGCTGTTGACGATATCGCTGCGCAGGAAGAAAGGCCGGTCGGTGGACACCCAGAGCGTATATGTCCCATGGCCCGGCTCGTACTGGGCGACGGCGACGTGGACCTCGAGCGCTACATGGCTCACGGCCTGCGCCGAGTACTCCCCCTCCACGACTACGTCGGCGGCGGCGAAGCCTGCCTCTACGTCACCCTTGCTCAGCCGGTATAGGGTGTTTATGTTGGTGTGGGGCACGATCTCATGGGTCCCCCTTTTGTACGTGTGAAGATCGGGATGAACCAACGGGGCATCTTCGGTCAGCGCTGCCCGCATGTCGAGGACCGCGGGCAGCGGCTCGTATTCGACCTCGATGCGCCGGACCGCTTCCTGGGCCGCCGCCTGACTGGTGGCTGCAACCGCGACCACCGCTTCACCGGCATAGCGAACCCTGTCGATCGCGAGGTATGGCTGGTCCTGGATCGCAGCACCGTAGAGATGCGGGAAGTCCTTTCCGGTGACGATTGCTTCGACTCCGGGCACCCTCCATGCCGACTCCGTGTCGATGGCCACTATCCGGGCATGGGCATGCGGGCTGCGGACCACGGCCCCCTCGAGCATCCCGGGGAGCTTGACGTCAACGCCGTACACGGCGCGTCCGGTGACCTTGTCCACTGAGTCGACCCTGGGCACTCTCGCCCCTACGTATGTCGTCATAGTCCCTCCCCGGCAACGCTCCTGATTGCGTCGATGATCTTCGGATATGCGCCGCACCGGCAGAGCACACCGCCGAGCACGTCCTTGATCTCGGCGACGTCGGGGTCGGGGCTACGACGCAGCAGGGCGGTGGCGCTCATCAACATCCCCGGCGTACAGAACCCGCATTGGAATGCACCCATCGCGACAAACGCCTGCTGTAGCCTCGTCAGTTCTCCGTCGACGGCGAGGCCCTCGACGGTCTCGACCTGCTTTCCGGCAGCATCGGCGGCGAGCATGAGACACGACGTCACCGGCTCCCCGTCGACGACCACGACACACGTTCCGCACTCGCCCACTCCACACCCTTCCTTGGTGCCGGTGAGATCGAGATCGTCACGGAGAGCCTCAACGAGTGTGGTGTTCGCAGCAATGTCGACTTGGCGCATTACGCCGTTGATCTGGAATTTGATTTGCATCGTCATCCGCCCACCTCGTTTCTGGCGGCCGCCACCGCTCGGCGCAGAGCACGTAGAGTCAGGACCCCGGCGATGTGCTTGCGATAGGAGGCGGTCGCCCGAACGTCGTCGATCGGGTTGATGTCGTTGCGAACTGCGATGGCAGCCCGGGATAGCTCATCCTCGCTACCGGTGGTTCCACGCACCGCCGCCTCGACAGCTGGCGACCGCAAAGGCCTGGGAGCAAGCGAGGCGAGGGCCACCCGGCAATCGCCGACCAATCCCTCCGCATCAAAAGTAACCGAAGCGGATACTGCAGCGATTGCGATGTCGGTGCCACTGCCTCGCTTACCCACCTTGATGTGGGCGGATCCGAAACCGGGGGCAGGGTCCGGAATCAAGAATGCGGTGATGATGTCCGATGTGGCGAGGCTGGTCAGACCCGGCCCGAGATAGAGCTCCTCGACAGGAACCCGCCGGACCCCGTCGGCGCCTACGATCTCTGTCTGCGCCCGATGCACGATGAGTGCCGGCCCGAAATCTGATGCGGGCGAGGCACGGCCTACGTTGCCACCGATGGTCGCCAGGGCACGTACCGATGGTGAGGCGAGGATCGCGGCCGCTTGGGCGAGGCCCGGGTGGCGGCGGCCGACCAGATCGGATGCTTGAACCTCGGTGGCCTTCGTGAGCGCACCGATCCGGGTGCCCTCGGCGGTCGCTTCGATGCCCGACAGGCCTGCGATCCCTTTGATGTTGATCACAGTGCTCACGGGGATTCGCTCAATCTTGATGTCGACCAGCAGGTCGGTCCCGCCGGCCAGGACATGTGCGTTTGCTCCTGCCCCATCGAGCATCGCGATGGCATCGTCGAGCGTGGCAGGCTCGTGATAATCAAAGGCCGTGAGACGCCTCAACTGCCGGCCCTCGCATTCACTCGTTGGGTCCGTCGAACAGCAACTCCAGAACCACACCGTCCGGTGCCATCACAAACGCTATCTCATAGCCTCCGGCGCCGGGACGACGCTCGTAGATCGTGAGTCCCTGGGCAGCGAACCGATCGAGCATCTGGTCGAGGTCATCGACTTCGATCCCGATGTGCTCGAGCCCGAAGTACGGGATCGGCTGGGCTTCTGCCATCCGAGCCTCTTCCTCGGGCCCGTGGCTCGTGATGTTGATCCGTACCCCGCTGAGCTCTACCGGGACAAAGAGCATGGTGCCGAAGTCGATCTCTGGGAGAACGGTGGCACCGAACATGTCTGCCCACCACTGTGCACTCTGGCGCGGCTGCCGGGACTTGATGTGGACATGATGGAATCTACTCGTCATAATCGCCACCAATAATCGTTTATCGATGATAGCGCAAGGGCGGATGAGCAAGCAAGATGGAGAATTCCAGGTGAGCACACAACCGAAGTCGGTAATCGTCACCGGAGCAAGCAGCGGTCTCGGAGCACATATCACCCGACATCTGGTCGCGAGCGGCGACAACGTCGTCGCCACTGGACGCCGGCTCGACCGGCTCTCGGCACTCGATGTCGACCTTGCCGATTCCACCGGCGAGCTTCGCATTATCCGGGCGGATGTCACTAGCGCCGCCGATGCAAGGAGAACGGTGGAACTAGGCGTGTCGGCCTTCGGGCGGATAGATGCGCTGGTCAACAACGCGGGCATGGAGATCCCCGCCCCAATCGAAGAACTGGAGGAGGCCGACCTCGAAGCGATGCTGCGCACCAATATCATCGGCCCGTACCTGTACACACGTGCTGCTCTCCCGTATCTGAAGGAGCGAGGCGGCTCGATCGTCAACCTGGGATCGACCGTGGTCAGCCGTGCCCCCAGATTCCGGTTCGGCTACGTCGCCACCAAGGGTGCGGTCGAAGCCATGTCGATGGCCCTGGCCGGTGACCTGGGGCCGCACAAGATCCGAGTCAATGTGGTCCGGCCCGGCATCGTGCCCTCCGGGCTGCGGGGCTCGACCGAGGCAGACGAGGCCGAGACGATGAAAACACGTGTGCCACATATCCAGGCCCTCGAAGCCGTAGGCAAGGGTGCCGACGTGTCGTCCGTAGTTGCCTTCCTGGTCTCCGATGCTGCCGAGTGGATCACCGGCGCAGTCATTGACGTCGACGGAGGCTACTCGCTGGGCGTGTGGCGCCAATGTCCCCCTGCTTCGGCGGGGGAAGCTCCTGCGGCTGCGCCTAACAGCCGCAGGTAAGGGCCTCGCCCGGCCAAGAGGGGAAGAACCAACAGCCACCACAGTCGCTCAAGCAGCCATCCCCACATTTCCCTGGATCCGCGGAATCCGTTGCGCGCGGCGGGTGGGCGGAGGCTGATTCCTCAGCGTTTGCGACTCATATCGGCTGCACCTTCTCTGTGAAGCGAAGGCAAGCAGGCCGACCACCCCAGGGCACACAAGACAAGGGTGACCTCAGAGCGCCACACACTCTCTCTCCCTCCGGGAGAAGTGCCCGAGCGCAGCGAGCGAAACATTCTTCTCCCTCCGGGAGAAGTACCCGAGCGCAGCGATGGGGGATGAGGGCCTTATGAATTCAAGGTTTGGATTGAAGACCCCCTCACCTGCCTCGCTTCCGTATCGGCTTCCGATACGCCTCGCCTGTCCTCTCCCGAAGGGAGAGGAATGTGTGTGCTCAGCAACCGTGGATTCAGGATTTCGGGGGATCGACCGGCAATGTCCCCCCGGCTTCCGGGGGGAAGGTCCCTGCGGCAGCGCCTCGCAGCCGGAGGGGGCCTGGGCCGGGCGAAGGGGGAGGGAGCCACACATTCTTCTCCCTCCGGGAGAAGTACCCGAGCGAAGCGAAGGGGGATGAGGGCCTTATCTATGGCTGGGAGACCACAGCCATCCCCTCCGTCGCTGCGCTCCTCGTCCCCCTGGAAGGAGGACAATGCCGTGGCTACCGGGCGAGGGGGGAAGGACGGACGGCGACCGCCGGTGACGATCCCCATTCCCGGTCCAGCCTCTCCCCACCGCGATGGAGCATCCGGTAGCGAACCCACAACGTTAGTGACTAACATATACGTATGGGCAGAGCCGAACAGACCAAGAGACGGCTCCAGGAGCACGCCGTGCGGCTCTTTGCAGCTGGAGGCTACGACAACGTCACCGTAGAGGAGATCGCCTCTAATGTCGGCGTCTCCCATATGACCTTCTTTCGTCACTTCCCGACGAAGGTGTCGGTGCTCCTCGACGATCCGTTCGACCCGGTAGTCGGTGAGATGGTCGCTGCCACCGACGTCGACCTGCCGGCGATCGATCGGATCTGCAGCGGGCTACTCGACGCCTGGGCCAAGGTCGACGAACCCGACGACGAGATGACGAGAACGAGGATTCGCCTTCTCATCCAGAACCAAGATCTGATTCCCCATGCGTGGGCAAACAACCGCCGGACGGAGGAGATAGTCGTCGACGCACTGGTCACGACGGGTGTCCCCGCCCTCGAGGCCCGTATCGCGGCGGGCGCCGTGATGGGGGCGATGATGGCGGCGTTGATCGACTGGGGTGAGCACCCGGACTCCGGTCCCCTCGGCGATCGGGTCCTGCTTGCCCTCACCCAACTCTCGCCCGGAGCACACTATGGATGAGCAACAGGCCCTCGAGGCTCGCTCCCTGTACCGAACGTTTGGTGACGAGACCGCCGTCGATCACGTCGATCTGGTGGTTCGTCCCGGCGAGATTCACGCAATCGTCGGGCTCAATGGAGCCGGCAAGACAACACTTATGCGGATGTTGCTCGGCATGGTCCGCCCGACCTCGGGAACCGCGCTCATCGCAGAGACCGACATCGGAAAGGCTTCGAGAGAGATCTGGGCCAAGGTCGGTGCCCTGATCGAGACCCCTTTCGCCTACCCCGAGCTCACCTCCCGCGAGAACCTGTTCGCATCGGCGCTGCTACACGGAATGCCGCGAGGTCACATCGACCCTGCCCTCGACCGCGCAATCAACAGATTCGGTCTCGCGCAGTGGGAGCACAAGCGGGCTCGTACGCTGTCATTGGGGAACCGGCAACGGCTCGGGCTTGCGTCGGCGATGATCCATCAGCCATCTATCCTCGTCCTCGACGAACCGGCCAACGCATTGGATCCGGCGGGCGTTGTGTTCATAAGAGACATGCTCAGAGAAGTGGCTGCCGAAGGGGCCGCCGTGCTGGTCTCCAGCCATCATCTCGACCAGCTCGCCAGGGTGGCACATCGCATCACAATGCTTCACCGTGGCAGGGTCGTTGGTTCCCTCGATCCTCTTGGCACCGACATCGAGAGCCAGTTCTTCGAGACGGTCTACCGGGTGGATGTCGAACTGGGGGCAGCATGAGACGAGCCGTCACAGTCGAGCTGCTGAAGGTACGACACTCCCCGGTCGTGGCCACTACAACCGCGTTGATAGTGATTCTCGTGCCTCTGTTGTGTCTCGGCTTTTTGGGAGTTGCCGAGAACGGAGGGGTGGGCGCCCTCGGCGCCAAGGCTGAATTGCTGGTCGCCGGCGAAGGTTGGGAGGCGTACCTGAGCATCCTTGCGCAAATGGTGGCAGTGACCCTATTCATCGGCCCGGGCGTGGTGGTGACATGGGCATTCGGCAGGGAGCATGCGGAACACACCTTCCCGTCGCTCTTTGCACTGCCGGTCCCGCGCCGTTCAATCGCCGGGGCCAAGTTCATCGTGCTGCTGAGTTGGGGGGCTCTGCTGAGCGTCCTCGTGGTGGCAGCATCGGCGCTGCTCGGCCTGGTCGTCGGAGTCGGCTCAACGGCAGATGTGAATCTGGCAGCCGATCTGGCGAGACTCACAGTTGCCGGGTTCCTCACTACGACAATTGCCCTGTCGATTGGTCTCGTCGCCAGCATCGGGCGCGGCTACCTACCCGCCATTGGTGCAGTCATCCTCTTGACCGCGGCGGCACAGGTGGCGGTCCTGTTCGGAACCGGTGGCTGGTTCCCATTTGCGGCACCGGGTCTCTATGCAATGTCCGGCGTGGAGGGTGTAACCCAGGTCGGCTTGGTCCAGTTGCTGCTGGTACCGCTGACCGCATCCGTGGCCGTCTGGGCGACCATGAGCTGGTGGCACCGGGCAGAGGTCGTCTAATGGGGACGATCCGCTTGCGCGCCGACTTCGACGGCTCCTGATTGGACGAATCCATCCAGTTCCCTGACTATTGGCCCGCGTGCGGATCTCGACATCGGCGTCGAGCCCGGACCTGCCGACGATTCAACCGAACCGCCGAGCCCGATGGCCGGCCCACATCCAGGTGAGACAAGCCGCGGCAACGGTCAGAAACACGACTTGCCAGCCGAGCGGTCCCAACAACCCGGGATCGGCTGGGTGGTACCTGACCGATTCGATGGCGGCGCGGGCCATTGCGTATGTTCCGAGGAAGGCGGCAGCCCCCGATCCGGGACGGAGACGGCCGGTGCGAACGAGCCGGCGATCGACCCACCAGCCGACGCCGGCGGCGATGATGGCGGCCCCGCCATCGTATACCGGCACCGGATGAACGGGGGGCGGGCCTCCAAACAGCTGGTCGAGCAGATCGGTCGAGTCGAGGCTGGCGATATGAGCATTTGAGCCCGACGGGTAGCGGGCACCCCAGGGAAGGTGGGTAGGAAGCCCGAAGCAGCATCCGGCGCAGAGACATCCGGTCCTGGCGACCCCGAGGGCTAGTCCTGCGGGGAGGACTGCGGCGTCGAGGACGACCCCGCCGGGAATCGGGGAACGCCGGTAGAGGCGCCACGCCACGGCACCGGCAACGACCCCGCCCACGAGCGCGCCCCCGATCGCGAACGCCCGGAATGATCGATCGAGCAGCGGGGCCCCGCTGTTTAGCGCCCCGAGCAGCCTCGCTCCGACAACCGCCCCACCCGCTCCGGCGGCCACAACCGTCAGAGCGCGTGCAATAGGCAGACCGCGCCGAATCGCCACCAGAACGGTCCCCACGACCACGATCAGCGCGGCGACGATGACCGCCACCCGGTAGGTCGACGCGGAAAGATGCAGCGGGCCCCAGTCGATGGTCAGGGTGGGGTGCACCGTCTGCCTCTATCCCGACCGGGTGAGGGTGAAGTCGCCTCCAAGGATCAGGTTCAAGATCCCAACCGTTGTCCACGTACCGGTGATCGCCGCAGGCGAGCCCGACTCGTTGTATGTCAACGTTCCCTCGAGTACGAACTCACCCCCATAGCCGTCGGCGGCGAACGGCAGGCCGATTGTGATCTGCGATCCCGACATCGTCCACGAGGTCGGAATCACATCCATCGGGTCACCGTCGGGCCCGTGCATGCTCGCGGTGACAGAGCCCGAGGTGCCCGAGCCATCGTCGTCGAGAGCCACCTCGACGCTGAAGGATGTACCAACCAGGTCGGAGTAGACGCTCTCACATTCCTCTTTGGTCACGGTCTCATCGCCCTCGGGTCCGCTCATGACGACATCACCGGTCGCCTCAATGATGCCGATCACGAGCCCGCCTGAGTAGGAGCCTGCCACCGATTCGGACTCGAATGTCAAGACACAGCAGCGCCCCGCGTCGGTGCGGCACACCTTGCCGCTGGTCACCAACGCTGGATCGGCCGGAGTCGCTTCCCATACAGCCGGCGACGACCCTGTGGCGGTCTGGCTGGAGCCACCCGAGACTATTCCCTCGCCAAAAAGCTCGAAAGACATCGTCCCCGTCTGCTCACCCTCGACACCCGCCGTCACCTCAAAGACACCGAATCCTGTCTGTGAGCCTTCGGCGCTGAACGCAACCGCGGCGAGCAACTTGTCCCTGTCGAGCGCCGGCTGGGGCGGCTCGGCGGCGGCACGGGCCTTGTTGATTGCAACCAGCACGGCATCGTCGACACGCATGATCTTGCCGCCCACCGAATCAGGGATGAGCTTGGAGGTCCCGGTCCCATCGCTTGCGGCCACGCCGTCCCGAGCGGTGTCCTGGAGTAGCTGGCTGATCTCCGCCGCCGTCAGGTCGGGGTTGATCGATTGGATGAGGGCGATCGCCCCCGTCACCATCGGCGCCGAGAACGACGTACCCGAATCGGAGTACACCTGATCGGTAGTCGGATCGATCGCAAGCGGCACCGTCACACCCGGTGCAGCGATGGTGATCTCGCCGTTGCCCGACGTGGTGTTGGTGAAGTCGGCCGCTGCCCCGGTGTGGTCTACGGCGCCGACGGTAATCAGATTCGGCACCTTGAGCCCGCCCGGGTAGTAGTTGTCGCCATCGAGGGCGCCCTTCTCGTTGCCGGCCGCGGCAACGAACACGACGTTGGGGTACTGCTCGGCCATCTTCTCGAAGAAGCGCCGGTAGGCGGCCGCGTAGAGACGCCACTTGGGATCCGGTTCCTCCGGCCCGAACGACATGTTGATGACCGTGGCACCCTCCTCGACCTGCCGGAATATCTTCTCGAGAGTGGGCAGGATGTACGCACCGCCGCGCACAGGTGAATGGAGCGGGTTGTCAGCGTCCGGAGCATCCACGACCCGTCCGGGGGCGCGGTCGTACATGTCGTCCACCGTCACGCTCAGCTGGTTTCCGAGTATCGATGCCACGCCGGCAACTCCGCCGTCGTCGCCGTCGGCGGCGATCACATGGGTCACGGCCGTGCCGTGGTTGAGATGACCCATGTCGGGCTCGCCCTCCTCGTTGCGCGAGGGTTGATCGGTGGTGCCGCGGGGGGTGAGGATCTGGACGTCACCGTCGTCCCCGGACGAGACAGGCATAAAAGCAGTGTCGACCACGCCGACGTGCACGGCGTGAAGCTCCACGCCTGATGCCGAAATGATGTCCCATGCCTCCTGGATACCGATCGCCCCGTAGTGAGCTGCATTGACCCCTTCCTGGTAGGCGGGCGAGTTGAGCGGCGAGGTCGACTCGCACGCTCCAAGCATGTGCGCCTCACCGTCTGCGAAGGCTCCGGTCACCCCTGGAATTGCCGTGACAGTCTCAATTGCGGCATGCAACGTCTCTCGGGTGTTGTCCGGAAGCTGCACCTGGTAGAGACCGATCAGCCCGAAAGCTCCGACGACCTCGCCGCCGACCGCAGTGGCCACATCGTCGGCAACGCTCGGATTCTCGAGGTCGTCGACCAGGACATTGAGCCGTCCCAGGGCGACGATGCCGAGGTCCTCGTAGTAGGCGATCTCCTGGTCATCCGGGTACTCGGGAATGACCAAGACCGAAGTGGGGACGGCAGCACTGCTTGTGGTGGTCTCGAGAGCGGTTGTCGTGGTCGCCACCGTGGTCGAGGTGGTCGACTCGGTAGGACCCTGCCCCCCACCCGAGCATGCGGCGGCCAGCAGAGCGAGGACGAAGGCAAACACGGTGATATGTCGGATCGGGGCCGGAGTGGACATCGGGCGGCTACCTCCATTGTGTGGCGCACAGGTGCTATCCAGAAGTTGGATTTGCACGCCAATCGGCACAAAGCTCCCCCGGCTTGATCACATCACGGTCCCAATTCACGGGTAGGTTTGGCCGGAACGGACGAGCCAGCCGGTCGCGGTCGCTGAACCGATATCCCCGGGCCGTAGACCATTGTGTTGGTCTGGTAGCCACTTGGCGTCAGGAACGCGAAGGACGCCGGCGATCACGGAACCCGCATCATGGGTCTCCGGCTCAGACTGACGCACACGACAAGGATCGTGGGAACACAACGAGGCCGCACCTAAGTTGAGGCGACTGATGATGGACGGCTATTGCTGGGTATTCGGCTACGGCTCGCTGGTTGGGTCCGGCTTGCTCTCGCAGAGCCTCGGCCGCGCCGGGGTGGAGCGTGCCCCGGCGTCGCTGCGCGGCTTCCGGCGGGCGTGGAATGCCGGCATGGCCAACCGCCACGACGACCCGACGGACAAGTTCTATGTAGACGAGGACGGCCTGCGGCCCGATGTAGTAGTCGCGTTCCTCGGCCTCCGCACACAGCCGACCTCGACGGTCAACGGTGTCGTCTTCCGTGTTGGCAGCGACGATCTCGCACAACTCGACCTGAGAGAACGTCGCTACTCGAGGGTCGATGCAACGCACAGGGTGTCTTCAGGAGCGATCGGCCGTGGGGAGCGTGTCTTCGTCTACCTGCCGACTCCGGAAGCAACCGCACGCTGCCTTGGCGCGGCGCACGACGACCGCCTCGTCGTCCCGCAGCACTACTTCGATGCTGTGGCTGATGCCTTCGGCGGCCTCGGCCCCGAGCATCTTGCTCGCTTCTCGGCGTCGACGGATGACCCGCCGCGGCTGAGCCCTTTGAACCGGGTCGAACCGCCCGGCGTCACTGGCCCGGTTGCACCCCGATCTCGGTTGCCTTGAACGCGATCCACACCGGCGAACCGGGTGCCAAGCCCAGGTCCGTGCGAGCGCTGTCGGTCACCTCGATGGTCAGCGGAAGCGGCGCACCGGTCCTGAGCCGTACCCTCATGCCCAGCTGCTCGACCCGCTCGATATTCGTCGCCCAACTATTGCGGGGACTGCCTTCGGGCGGGTGCCGGTACACGGCGATCGCGGTTGGGTGGATGGTCAGGAACACCGGGCCGCTGATCCCCGTGTCGGCTATGCGTAGGGTCTGTGTTCCCGTCTCCACATCGCCCGCTATGGCAAACCCCGACACAAGGTTGGATCCGGCCAGGTCGGCTGCATACGGAGTGCGCGGCCGGAGCCGAATCTCGTCGGCGGTACCGCTCTGGGTGACGGACCCGGCCTCGATGATGTGGATGTCGTCGGCGAGGATGAATGCTTCGGTTGGGTCGTGTGTGATCAGCAGCCGTGGCCCGGGGAATGCCTCCAGATGCTCCTCGAGTGTCTGTCGCAGCTCGGTGCGGGTCGTGACATCGAGTGCCGCGAGCGGCTCGTCCAAAAGCAGCAGGTCTGGCTCGATGACCAGCGCCCTGGCCAGGGCAACCCGTTGCGCCTGCCCGCCGGAGAGATCCCCCGGCTTGCTACCACCCATTCCGCCGAGACCGAGCCGTGCCAGCCACTGCCGGGCGCGTGAGGACGCCTCGTCCTTGCTGATCTTGCGGCTGCGCAGACCAAAGGCGACGTTCTCCAGCACAGTCAAGTGTGGGAACAGCAGGTAGTCTTGAAAGACGACCCCGAGCCGGCGCTGATCGACAGGTACAAATACACCCCTGTCGGGATTGTCGAGCACCGTGTCGTTGAGTGTGATCTCGCCGGTGTCGATCGGAAGCAGACCGGCGATCGCAGCTACGGCAGTCGACTTCCCCGATCCGTTCGGGCCGAGCAGGGCGGTGGTCCTGCCTGGTGGGATCGATATGTCGAGAGCAAGCTCGAACGATTCATCCCTCCGCAGCAACAGGTCGGCACTCAGCCCGGGGCCGGTCACATCGCCCTCCCCCAACGACCGCGCAGCGCGATCAGCACGACCAGGGCGACGACCACCATGATCAGACTGATCGCCACCGCCGTGTCCCGGTCGCTCTCGAGGGCTACGAAGACTGCCAGCGGCAGCGTCTGAGTGCGCCCCTGCAGGTTCCCCGCAAAGGTGATCGTCGCACCGAACTCGCCAAACGCCCGAGCCCATGTCAATACCAGCCCGGCCACGAGCGACGGCCCGATCATCGGCAGCGTGACCCTGCGTATGACCGTCCACCGCCGGGCACCGAGAGTTGCTGCCGCTCCCTCGTACCGTCGGTCCATGTTGCGGAGGGCGCCTTCGACGGTGATCACTAGGAAGGGCATCGCGACGAACGTCGTTGCTACGATCACACCCCAGGTAGAGAATGGCAGTATCAACCCGGTTGCCTCGTTGAGCGGTTCGCCGATCAGTCCGCGCCTGCCCAGCGCAAACAGCAGAGCGGCACCGCCCACGACCGGTGGCAGCACCAGTGGCAGAGTCACGATTCCCCGGATGACTGCTCTGCCGGGAAACTCGGCGCGGGCGAGAAGCCAGGCCAGCGGTAACCCGATGATCAACGAGATGGCAGTAGCGGCAGCCGAGGCTATGGCCGACAGCCGCAGTGCGTCGGTGACGATAGGGCCGGAGAGCAGGGCCGGCAGATCCGACCAGGGGACGCGGCCGAGCAAGCCGACGAACGGAAGCACGAAGAAGCCAATCCCCAGTACCCCCAACACCACGAGGAGAGCCGGGGGCCGGCCGATGCGAGTAGCCCCGCGGGCCCGCCGCCTGCTCAAGGCTCCGTGAAGCTGTAACGGCTCAGGATCGCCTGCGCACCATCAGCGAGCACGAACGCGACGAACGCTTCAGCGGCCGCGGGGTTCGGGGCACCCGCCAACACCGCGATCGGATACGCGGTGACGACGTTCTGCTCGATAGGTATGTCGACCCCGTCGACTCTGTCGGTCGAGGCGACATCGGTCACATAAGTGATCGCGGCGTCGAGCTCGCCCAACTCGATCTTGGTCAACAGAGCCCGAACGTCCGGCTCGTTGGTGTCGATTGCCGGAGTCACTCCTGCCTCGCTGAGGGCAACGCGGGCGAAGTCACCGCACGGGACCGCTTCTGCACATAGACCGATCAGGATCTCCTCCCTGCTGAAGTCTTCAAGCCCGGCGATCCCTGCCGGGTTCCCCTCCGGGACTGCGATTTGTAGCAGGTTCATGGTGAAAACGGTGGGATCACCTGCAACCTCGCCCGCATCGACCACCTTATCCATGTTGGACGTATTGGCTGAGGCAAAGACGTCGGCAGGGGCCCCTTCGATGATCTGTTCACGCAGTGCCGAGCTGGCGGCGACGTTGAGCACAACGTCGACGTCCGGGTAGACCGCCTCGAAAGCGGCTTCGATCTCGCCGAGGGCGTCGGTCAGTGACGCCGCAGCCGACACCAAGAGAACACCTTCGATCGAACCTGCCGGCGCTCTGCCGCCGTCAGTGCTGCCACATGCCGTCGGCAATAGCGCGACAACCAATGCGACAACGATGCCGTTCCTCACGCTGCCTCCGTCTATTCTCACTGAGACTAGTAATCTTGATCATGAGGATACGCTCTGGCAACCAGCCGGACAAAAGCACGGAAGGCATCCCGGACGAACGCAACGGGTTAACAGGGTACGGGTAGTGATGGGTGTACAGCTCTCGACAACCGAATATGCAGTTCTCGGAGTCCTCAGCTCCGGCCCCAACCACGGCTTTGCACTTGCAAAGCTGCTCGAAGCCGACACCGACGTTGGGCGGATCTTCAAGGTGCACCGACCGCTCGTCTACAGGGCGCTCGATCGGCTGGTGGAGGCGGGGTACGTCATGCCGATCACGTTGGAGAAGGGCAACGCCGGGCCGCAACGGCTCGTCCACCGGATCACATCGCGAGGCCACCGTGTACTGGAGCAATGGCTCGCAGAGCCGGTCGCTCACGTGCGCGACATGAGAATCGAGTTCTTGCTCAAGTTGGTGTTGCTCGGCCGCAGTGGTCAATCCACCCTGGCTCTGATAAGGGCACAGCGAGATGCGCTGGCTCCCACTGTGGAGTCCCTTGCCGGTTCGAGCACAGATGACCCGATCGAGCTGTGGAGACAGAACAACGCGGCGGCCGCCGGGGACTACCTGGACACTCTCGAACGTCTCTACACGACGCCACAACACACGCGTTGAGTTCGAGGTACATGGCCGGCGCTGTGGCGGTTCCTGTCCGCCGCGGCGCAAACACCCGATAGGCTGTCTCCTTCACGTTTCTTTCAAACGGAGTGAATCGATGGGTAGGTGGAACAGCTCGGATCTCGACAGGATTGCCGAGACCGATGAGGTGAGGCTCGCAACCGCAGCAGACGACGGGACGCTGCGCACCCCGGTGGTCATGTGGGTGGTCCGTCATGGCGACGACCTGTACATCAGGTCGTACAAGGGCGCGGCGGCCAAGTGGTTCCGGGGCACGCAGTTGAGCCCACACGGGCGGCTCTTTATCGGGCAGCGTGAGATCGATGTCACCCTCGAGCTCGTCGGTGAGGTGTTCGCCGCCGAGATCGATGCAGCCTATGCCGACAAATACGGTCGGTACGGGCAAGGCTTCATCGACGCCATGGTCAGCCCTGAAGTCCAGGCGACCACTCTTCGCATCCTCCCCGCCGTATAGCCGAACTTGGTTTGGACATAGTGGACCGGTGCCCGAAGTCACCGTGTCAGGACCCAGCCCAATGTTGGGAGCATCGGCTGTCTTGGGACTGGCTAGCCACGGGATTCTGAATCGAAAGTTCGACCGGGTTCGCAGGTGCCCAAGAACCCGCCGCAGTTGCGGCAAGAAACACGTCGGTGCATGGAAGAGGGTTGCGACGGTCGGCGTCGAAAGCAAGGCGTAGGGTAATGACTGTCGGATCGCTGCGGTCATCCACACGAGCGATTCAGGACATTGCCCGTCCATGGATAACCATCTGCGACGTCGGTGTTTACGATGCGGGCCGCGGGGTACGCCAGTCGGATTGCTGTTAGCGCTAGGTCATGGTCGCTGTGGCTGGGACTTACCGATATCCAAGCTCCTGTATTCAGACACATCTCACCACAAGCAAGCTCGATCACCGCCGGATAGGCCTCGCCGACCGAGGGGAGATCGACGGGTGGGACCGTCGTCTCTGTGGTCGTGATCGAGGTTGGCCGCGGGACCGTTGTCGTTGAGACCCTCGGTGTGGTGGCAAGACCCGGCAGATTCGTACTCGGCGGGTCGTCCGCTGAACCGGTACACGCTGCCAGCCCGAGAACAATCGTCACCGACGCACAAGCTATCAACTCTCGCACACTGAATGCCTCCGGCTCAGTGACACGATACCGAGGGCGGTCAGCCGGCCACCTCCTCGAATCGGATGTCGAGGGGTCGCTCGATACCGGGCAACGGAAGCGCCAGGACTTCGGCTTCGATCGCATCACGCTGGCGGCGGGAGAGTCGGCGCCATGGCTGGATCGCCACCTTGTGCTCAGAGCGCCTCCAGGTCCCAACGATGTCACCCTCTACAAGAACTGCACCCGGCCAAACTCGTGACGTCCACAGCTCGTCGCGGCGTGCGAGGCGGGTAACGAGCAGCTTGCGATCGTCACCCCAGCACAGGTAGTAGGCATCCCCGCTCGGGAGCAGCCGGACATGCGCGCTCGGACCGGGGTCGGCCAACATCTCCGACTCGTCCTCGGCGAGAATCCAAGCGACACCTGTCGGAACTCGGACCGGTATCAAGGCCGTACCCAGAGCTTCGAACGTCGTGGCACACTGCTTGTTGCCGATCCCCGCCCATCGGGTGAAGCCTTCAGGCGTCGCAGGCCCGTAAACATGGAGATACCGCCGGGCCAGCGCTTTGCGAGCATCACCGGGATCAATATCGGGTGGTGGCACGGATCGGACCACCGGCTGATTGGCACCATCCCACCTCAGCAACACAGTGCCGGTCGGGGCCGCGTACCTGAGCTGGTTGGGGTGGACCCCTAAGGCTCGACCGGCTTTACCAAACGGCATCTCGTCACCTGCAAGGAGAGACGCCAGCCGATTGGCAAGACCCTCCGCCTTCTCCCTGCCGGCAGGGTCGACGGCCAGCCTCCCCAACGAGAAGGCAGCACGGTCACGCTTGTCAACCACGTAGACGTTGAAACGCGGGCCCCAAAGCTGGACGAGATAGGGATCGTCCAGTGTGGTCGGCTCGGTTCCCTCCACCCGGGCGTGAATCGACAACAGCGCAGCCCGCGGCATGCTGTCCTGAAAACCCGCCAGACCCGCTCGACGCACCGAACTCCGCCCCGGCGGCAACCGCCCATCGAGGGCTCCCACCCGCTGCCGGTAGGCCAGTATCCGGGCTCGCGACAGCTCCAGCTTGGACTTGCTCATGTCACCCCAATCTGCTCCTGCGTACAAGCGTCGTCCCGGAGGCTCCCAAGGCTCAAGTAGCCGTGTGTCCACCGACCGGACCCTACCCGGCATCGTCGCCTCTCCGCTTCCTAGACAACTCAATAATTTTTGACTCACTAATCCCTGAATGATTAGAGTGACCGTTATGGACATCGAATCGAGAGCATCTGCACATGCGGCGCTTGGCGACCAGCGTCGGCTTCTGATTGTCGACCACCTGGCGGCTGGGGACCACACCGTTGCCGAGTTGGCCGACCTGGTGGGGATGCGGGGAAACCTGCTCGCCCATCATCTCGATGTGCTGGACGACGCGGGGTTGATCGAGCGCCGCGTGTCCCAGGGCGACCATCGCCGCCGCTATGTGTCGCTACGGTGGGGCCGTCTTCCGACGACCTCGGTGCGACCCCCGCTCGACCGGCACACCATCGCCTTTGTCTGCACACACAACTCGGCGCGCTCCCAATTCGCCGCGGCTCTCTGGGAGTCGGTCACAGGCAACGCCGCTGCCAGCGCAGGCGCCTACCCGGCCAGCCGGGTACACCCCACCGCGGTTCGGGTGGCTTCGGAGCTCGGGGTCGACTTGTCGGCGGCCGCACCGAGCGGATATGAAGACTTGCCGGACGTGGATCTCGTGGTCAGTGTCTGTGACAGGGCAAGAGAAGGTGAGCTACCCACCGCGGCTGAGCACGTTCACTGGTCGGTCCCCGACCCGGTGGCGGTGGGGACGGTGCCCGCGTTCAGATCCGCCTTCCAGGAGATCACAAACCGTATCGAGCATTTCGCCCGTCAGCCCGCAACTAACTGAGGAGACCACCATGCCGATAACACTCACCACCGCCGAGGAGCTGCAGATCCGTCAGGCGGTGGAGCGTCTGCGCCGCCGGTTCGAAGGCAAGCTGAACACCGAGACGATCGAGCGGTTCATGAAGGATTCGCTCGACACCCTCATGGCACGAGCGACCGCAGGCACCTGGGTGCCGCTGCTCACCGAGCGCTTCGCCGGCGACCGGCTTCGCGCCCTGGTACGGCTCGAATCCGACCACACGACGCTCAACCCAAGCGTCCTGTTCCTCTGCGTCCACAACGCCGGGAGGTCTCAGATGGCCGCCGGTTGGATGCGTCACCTTGCCCGTGACACCGTCGACGTCTACTCCGGAGGGTCCGAGCCGGCAGAGCAGGTCAACCGGGCTGCGGTCGCGGCAATGGCCGAGAAGGGCATCGACATCGGCGCCGAGCTGCCACAGCCATGGGCCGACGAGATCGTCCGAGCCGCCGATGTCATCGTCACCATGGGCTGTGGCGATGCCTGCCCTGTCTATCCAGGCAAGAAGTACGTCGACTGGGAGTTGGAGGACCCCGCCGGCAAGACGGTCGAGCAGGTCCGTCCGATCCGCGACGATCTCGAGCAGCGGGTGCGCGGGCTGCTGGCCGAACTTCAGATCCCAGCCGGCTGACCGGTCCCATCGCGCTCCGTCCGGGTAGGTTGGGTCTCCAGCCTGAGCAGGAGGACAACGATGGCCACGGATGCGAACCCATCGACCGAGCCGCCGGCCCTACCCGATAGGGGCTGGTCGTGGCACCGGCTCGTTGCTGTCGACGCCGTTCCCGAGGGACGGGTGATGACGGTGACAATCGGGCACCGCAGCCTCGCCGTCACCAACTATCGGGGCTGTGTCGGGGCGCTCGATAACCGATGCCCGCACCAGGGTGGGCCGCTTGGAGAGGGCTCGATCGAGAAGGGCTGGCTGCGCTGCCCGTGGCACGGCTACGACTATTCGCCGTGTAACGGCGAACCGCCACCGGGGTTTGACGATGCTCCTGCCGCGTACCCGACCGAGACGCGCGAAGACGGCATCTATGTCGCCTTGCCCGACGAAGCCGAACGAGCACGAACCGTGTCCGACGTGCTGGTCGAGACCATGGTCGCATGGGGGGTTCATCACGTCTTCGGCATGGTGGGCCACTCCAATCTGGGGTTCGCAGATGCGATGCGGCGTGCGGCGGAGCGAGACGAGCTTCATTACATCGGAATTCGCCACGAGGGAGCGGCGTCCTTTGCAGCATCGGCGTACGGGAAGCTGACCGGCCGGCCGGCGGCGTGCTTCGGGATAGCCGGGCCGGGCTCGACCAACCTGCTCACCGGGCTCTACGACGCAAAACTCGACATGGCACCGGTGCTGGCAATCTCGGGACAGGTGCCGTCTCAGGTCAAGGGCCGCGGCGCCTTTCAAGACCTCGATCTGGAGGCGGTCTTCGGTGACGTGGCTGCCAGTTCGGAAACGGTGCAGGCCGACTCCGATCACGCCGAGCTGATGGCGCTCGCCTGCAAGCGAGCGCTCGTCGACCGGACCGTTACCCACCTGATGCTGCCCGACGACGTTCAGGCCCTTCCGGTGGGCGACGTCCTGACAGCCGGTACACCGGCAGGCCGGTGGGCGCGGGATCCGGTCGTGCCCGACGAGGACGTCGTTCGACGCGCCTGTGTGATGATCGACGAGGCGCAGCGGCCGGTGATCATCGTCGGAGCCGGCGCCCGTGCCGACATGGGTGAGGTGACCCGGCTTGCCGAGCGGATCTCCGCACCGGTGGTCACGACGTTCAAGGCAAAGGGCCAGATCCCCGATCACCATCCGCTCGGTTGTGGAGTGCTTGGGCGAAGCGGCACCCCGGTGGCCAGCTGGTTCATGAACGAGAGCGACCTGCTCATCGTCTTCGGGGCGTCGTTCTCCAACCACACCGGGATCGCTCCCTACAAGCCCACTATTCAGGTCGATCACGACCGGTGGGGGCTCGGTAGACACGACCCGGTTGCACTCGGTGTCCTTGGCGATGTCGGCATCACGGCCGCGGCGATCCTCGATAACCTCGGTGACGGCTCATGGACCGACCAGCGGACCGAGGTCGCCGAGCGTTGGGCCATCTGGCGTGACGAGAAGGCGCGCCGCAGGGACGATGATCGTGGCCATGGCATCGACTCGGCCTCGGTCTTCGCCGAGCTGACGGAGACGGCCGACCCGGACGCCGTCATCTGTGTCGATGTCGGCAACAACACATACTCGTTCGGCCGCTACTTCGAAGTCACCAACCAAACCGTCCTGATGTCCGGCTACCTGGGATCGATCGGGTTTGGGCTGCCGGCGGCGATGGGGGCGTGGGCCGCGGTTGGCGGCCGACGTCAGGTGATCGCGGTATGTGGTGACGGCGGGTTCGGGCAATATGCGATGGAGATGACCACCGCCGTCAAGTACGGCATGGACATCACATGTGTGCTGCTCGCTAACGGCGAGCTGGGCAAGATCAGCAAGGAGCAGCGGTCGGCTCAGTACGACGTCTGGCACACGTCTCTGACCAACCCCGACTTCGCAGCTTTTGCCCGCTCCTGTGGTGCGCTCGGAATCCGGGTCGAGACCAAGGATCAGCTCGGATCGGCACTAGCAGACGGTCTGTCTCACACAGGTCCCGTCCTGGTCGAGATCATCACAGACGCGGCACTCGTATGAACATCTACCACCGGTGGCACAGATGAGCGGGATCGCCGTCTTCGACATGAACGAGACGACCCTCGATCTCGCCCCCGTACGTGAGGCGATCGGCTCGCTGCTTGGGACTCCCCGCGGCTTCGAGCTGTGGTTCGCCCGATTGATCCAGCACTCAATGGTGACCGCGGCAACCGGCCTTCATCGACCCTTCGGCTCGCTCGGAATCGCCGCCCTGCACGCGCAGGCCGATGCCGAGGGGGTCGGTCTCGCCGCCGACGCTGCGGACCGTGTCGGTGGCGCCATGGCGACGCTACGCCCCTACCCCGACGTCGTACCGGGTCTCGACCATCTCCTTGCTTCAGGGTGGCGGCTGATCGCGCTCACCAACACCGGCCAGACGACAATCGAAACCCAACTCGACGCTTGTGGCCTCGCCGGCAAATTCGAGCGGGTGTTGTCGGTCGACGCCGTCGGGATCTTCAAACCGTGGGCGGCCCCGTACCGGCATGCGGCTGAGGTGGCAGCGGTCGAACCCGCCAACATGTGGATGGTTGCCTGTCACGACTGGGACCTGGCCGGCGCCAAGGCAACCGGAATGTCGACCGCATTTGTCAAGCGGCGAGGCATGGCGACGTCTCCGGCCTACCCAGAACCGGACATCTCGGCGGACGGCTTCCTCGCACTCGCGGCGTTGCTCGAGGCAAACGAGTCCGGCGATCTGGACGGGGACCGTTGAACGCGATGGAAATGCCATACGTCGACAGTCACGAGCTGGTGATCGCGCGGCCACGGGATCAGGTCTGGCGGGCGCTCGACAGTCTCGCGACACGACTGGTCGAACGGCGTGCGTCGAGACTGGTGAGCATCCTTCTCCGACCGGAGCCTCCCGGTGGTTTCGGCAGGGGCGACCTGGAGCACGGCCACGGGCTCGCTCTCACCGGCAGACACCGGTTCGCCGGTTACCGGCTGACGTTCGAGCTCGACGACGAGGGAGACGGAAACACCAGGCTGACTGCGATCACCCACGCCTCTTTCCCGGGTATCAAGGGGAGGGCTTACCGCACCCTCGTGATCGGCTCCCGCGGTCACATCCTGGCTGTGCGACGCATGTTGCGATCGGTCGAACGGGCGTCCATGGTCGAGAGGACATCATGACGCCACCGCGTCGGTGAGGGGCCGCCCGCCGGCGACCCCTCACTTGTATCCGATGTTCTGATCTGTCAGCTAGTTCTGGTCTGTCAGCTAGTTGGCGGGATAGACCAACTCGCCGGCGGCGCCGCCTTCCGGCCAGACCAAAACGACCCTGCCGTCCTGACGCTGCATCAGGGGGTTCTCGATCGGGGCGGTCCCGTTCTCACGGAACGTGATGTGACCCACAACCGTGTCCATGTCCGTCGCTGCCAATTGGTCACGGATCGCAGTCGTGTCGAGAGTGCCGGCACGCTCGATGGCGTCGGCCAGGATCTGAACCAGTGCATACGAGCCGCCGACGATCGGGTCGGCTGGACGGCCTTCCTCCTCGATGTGACGGTCGTTGACCGGCCCGATCCCCTCAAAGCCGAGATCCGGATGCCACCCTGCCGACAGCAGGACGCCATCGCCGACATCGCCAAGGTCGTTCCAGGTAGGAACGTCGGCGGCACGGACAACAAGGTTGAACGGCGGCTTCCAACCGAGCTCACCCATCTGCTTGTAGATGTTGAACCCGTCCGGAGGAGTCGGCAGGCTCAGCAGCGCCTGGACGTCGGCCGCTTGGGCCCTGAGGATGATGTCGGTGAAGTCCTCCGTCCCGGGAGCGTACGTCTCGTGGAGCACGACCTCGTAGCCGAAATTGGCGGCTTCGTCGGCCCACAGTGCGCCGAGCTCCTCACCCCAATCCGTGGCCTCCTGGAAGATTCCGACACGGGTGGGACGCTCGCCTTCAGCGATGAGCCCGTTGAGCATCTCATAGACGGAGACCGCGATGTCGGGTGACTTCGGGAACGGCGAGAAGAAGTACTCGTAGCCCTGTTCGTGCAGCGCCTGGAGAGCAGTAGCCACACCGAGATAGGGAATTTGGTTCTTCTCACCGACCGCCGTGCCGGCGGCGTGAAGCGGGCTGGCGAACCCGCCGAGGTACGCCACGATGCCCTCACCCGCGACCTCTTCCATGATGGCCGTCGTCTTGTTCGGATCCGACTCGTCGTCACGCAGGATCAACTCCAGCGGCAGGTTCGTGTCGTATTGCTCGACGTAAACACCACCGGCTGCGTTGATCGCCTCGACCGCGTACGTATAGCCGCGGACAACCTGGGCGCCACCACCGGCAAAGGCGCCGGTCTGGGGGACGACTGCGCCGAGGTAAATCGCCTCCGGGGCTTCCATCGCCCCTTCGGTCGTCTCGGATGCGCCCTCTGTGGTCTCGGTTGCGCCCTCCGTCGTCTCAGTTGCGCCTTCCGTCGTCTCTGTGCCGGCTGCAGTCGTGTCACCACCACCGCCGTCGTCACTCCCGCATGCTGCGACGAGCAGCGCGATCACTGCCAGCAGCATCCATAGTCTTCTCGTTCTCATACCTTTTCCTTTCCCTCCATCTTCACTGATTCCCTTGCTGTTGCGTCTGGTGTTGCGTCTGGTGTTGCTTGTTGGTGTTGTGAGGTACGGCGCCGGGAAATCCGCTCATGGAGCCGCTCGCCGCCCTCGACAAATCCGCCGGGCAGCACCAGGACGACGAGGATGAAGAGCACGCCAAACGCGATCACCTGAAGCTCGGGGAATGTCGAGCTGAGCACGTCGCGCCCGGTGACGAAGAATGCCGCACCCACGAGGGGGCCGATGATCGTGCCGACACCGCCGACAAAGACGACCGTGATCGCCTCGAATGTCCACACGACACTGAACGGGAACTGCGGGTAGTAGCTGACGCTGAAGTACGCGAAAGCCGCACCCGCCAGCGCCGCAAGGACGGCGCTGATGACAAAGGCCATCATCTTGTAAGCAAGGGCGTTGACCCCCGTCGCCGCCGCGGCTTCCTCATCCTCACGCACCGCCATCATCCCCAGACCCATCTTGGAGCGTCTCAGCCAGATCGATAGCGCCACGGTCACCGTCACCACCCCGAGGGCCATGAAGTAGGGCCCGGTGAACTCGTATCCTCGCAAAGCATCGACCGGGAGCGACGAGATGCCCGGCCACAGATTGCCCGCGGTGAGCCACACTCCGACACCGAGCGCGAGCGTTCCCACCGCGAAGTAGATTCCGCGGAGTCGCAGCATCGGCACCCCGACCACCGACGCGGCGACGGCTGTGGCGACGAGGGCGATGGCAACCGCAACCGCCAGAGGCCGCCCATCCAGCCATAGCTCGCGCGTGACCAGGGCACCTATGCCGAAGAAGGCGGCGTGGCCGAGGCTGACCTGCCCGGCAAATCCACCGAGGATGTTCCAGCTCGACGCCAGCGCACCAAAGATGAATGTCTGGATCGCCAGGGTCAGGACCCTCTCGCTCTGAGTCATGAGACCGAACACAACCGCAGCTGCCACCACCAGTAACCACCAGACCAGCGACCGCCTAAACATGTGCACCACTCCCCCGGCCGAAGAGACCCTGCGGTCGCACGCTCAAGACCAGGAGGAACACGACGAGTGCGACGACGCCACGGTATGCATTGCCCACCCACACCGACGACAGGCCCTCGATGAGCCCGAGCAGCATCCCGGCTACCACGATGCCCCGCATACTGCCGAGACCGGCGAAGACGATCACTATCAGTGCCTTCAAAGTCCAGCTCAGCCCGATACTCGGGCTGACGCTGTATCCGAGGCTCACCATCGACCCGGCGAGACCGGCCAGCGCCGCGGAGATCGCAAAGGCGATCATGTACACCCGGCGCACATCGATCCCGGTCAGGGCTGCGAGTGACCAGTCCTCGGACGTGGCGCGGATCGAGTGACCGAATGTGGTGCGATTGAGCAGCCATTCGAGCGAGAAGGCGGCGACAACCGCCAGCAGGAGACCGGCGAGCCGGATCCAGGGAATACGCACGATCCCGATCACCAGAGCGTTAGACGAATAGCCGGTGACAATCGTCCTGTCGTCACCGGTGAACAGGAAGACGGCGACGGCCTGGAGGATGAGTACAAGACCGAAGGAGATCAGCAGCGAGTTCTTGATCCGCGTCTCGATGTCGAACCGGACGATGAACCGGAACAGCAGCTGATACAGACCCATGCCGAATATGAACAGGATGACGAAGACCAGCGGCAGCGACAGCAGTGGATCGACCCCCACCTCGCTGAAGAGGAAGAAAGCCGCATAGCCGCCGATCATGACGAGCTCTCCGTGCGCAACGTTCAGCACGTTGAGGACGCCAAAGGCAAGGGCAAGCCCGAGCGCCACCAACCCATACATCCCGCCTACCAGCAGCCCCGACAAAGCGCTCTGAACAACCAACTGTGTCATTGAAGGCTCACATACGTCATTGAAGGCTCACATACGTCATTGAAGGCTCACATACGTCATTGAAGGCTCACATACGTCATTGAAGGCTCAGATACGCTTCGCGGACACGTTGGTCGGTCATCAGCTCCGTGCTGGAACCCTCGATCACAACCTGGCCGAGTTCGAGGACGTACGCATAGTCGACGAGTTCGAGCGTCGCCTCGATGTGCTGCTCGACCATCAAGACCGAGACCCCGCGATCCCTGATGCCCTTTATCTCGTTGAACGTGTCCTCAACAATGATGGGCGCAAGACCCATCGATGGCTCGTCGAGGACAAGCATCTCGGGCAGAGCCATCAGCGACTTGCCGATGGCGAGCATCTGCCGCTCTCCCCCGCTCAAAGTTCCTGCAAGCTGGCTCTTTCTCTCAGCCAGCCGGGGAAAGACGTCGTAGACCTCCCCTAGCGTCTTGGATCTCGCGGCGCGAGCCCTCTTGGTGTACGCGCCCAACTCGAGGTTGTCCGCCACCGACAGGCTGGCAAAGGTAGCCCGAGACTCGGGGATCAGCACCAGCCCCAGTTCGACTATCCGATGAGTCGGGACTCCAACGATCGACTCACCTTTGAACTCGATCGAGCCGGTCAGCGCCGGTAGCAGATTCATCAGGGCACGCAACGTGGTGGTCTTGCCCGCTCCGTTGGAGCCGATGATCGCGACAAGAGAGCCGGCCGGGACCTTGAAGGAGACATCCCAGACAACCTGGAGGTCGCCGTAGCCGACACCCAGGTGCTCAACCTCGAGCATGACGGCTCCCCAGATACGCCTCGACAACGGCGGGATTGCTCACGATCTCATCCACGCCGCCCTCAGCCAGCTTGCGACCGGCGTCGAGCACGATCACCCGGTCACAGGCACCGGTGATTGCCTTGACTATGTGCTCGACCCAGATCACGGTGACACCCGACGCGTTGATCTGCTTGACGAGTTCGACTGCCTGAGGGATCTCCCCGGGGGAGACACCCGCCATGAACTCATCGAGCAGGATCAATCTCGGCCTGCCGGCCAGCGCCTTTCCGACCTCGAGCCACTTCCGCTCGAGCACCGTGAACGACGATGCCTTGATGTCTGCCTTCCCGGCCAGACCGACCAGTTCCAGAATCTCCTTTGCCTCGCCGACGGTGGTCGCGGAGCGCTTGGCCCCGGCCCCACCAAAAAGCCGGCCGGCAAGGACGTTCTCCAAGGCTGTGAGATGCTGGAACGGCCGCACGACCTGAAAGGTCCTGGCGATCCCGCGATGGGCGATTCGATGAGGCTGGAGACCGATGAGGCTGTCACCAAGGAACGTGATCTGCCCCCCATTCGGCTTGAGACGACCCGTGACGGCATTGAACGTCGTCGACTTGCCGGATCCGTTGGGCCCGATCAAACCCAGGATCTCGCCCTCTTGCACCGAAAACGACACCTCGGCCAACGCCCTGAGCCCGCCAAAGCTGACCGAGACGTCTTTCAGTTCCAGCACGATCAGTGTCCTCCTCCAGGAGAACGCAGCCTAGCTGCTTGTCATCAATTCTGTCCACAATTTTGTGGACGAAATGACGGACGGGCATCTATGCTGGCGCTATGCCCTCGGTTCATCCACCAGTGATCAGCGCAAGACCCTGCGTCTGCTACGCCGGTCCCGGCATAGCCGGTGGGCAAGGATGTGTTGATCCCGTCCCCTGGGGGATTCGCAGATGAAGTCAAATGACTCGCACGTGGACCGGCTGCGAACCGACATTCTCAACGGCGTCTTTGCTCCCGGAGAGCGCCTGATCGAGATCGAGCTCGCCGAGCGGTACTCATGTGGCCGAGGTGCGATTAGGGCGGCGCTGGTACAGCTCGAGTCGGAGGCTCTCGTCGACCGGAAGGCCAATCGTGGCGCGGTCGTCCACCGCATCGGCGTTCCGGAGGCCATCGAGATTACTGAGGCGAGAGCCGCTCTCGAGAGCCTGATCGCGGCACGAGCGGCCCGGAACGCAACCCGAGAGGACGCCGTCACGCTCCGCCAGATCATCGACGATATGGGCATTGCCGTCACCGCGGACGACGCCGCCCGCTACTCACAGCTCAACCGCCGTCTCCACGAGACCGTCCAAAACATGAGTGGGCACGATGTCGCTCACGGACTCGTCGCCAACCTGCGCAATCGTGGTCTCCAGAACCAGTTCAGGCTTTCGATGATGCCCGGCAGACAGGAGGTCTCGCTGAAGCAACATACGGCCATCGTCGAAGCGGTCATCTCCGGCGATCAAGAGGGGGCGGCATCAGCGATGTCGGAGCACCTCAGCTCCGTGATTGAGGTGTTGGAGCGGTGGAGTGGCGGGTCATGAGCAGATCGGCGCTCTCGTGATCATCGACTGTCACGGCCACTACACAACTACACCCCCTGCGGTCTCACAATGGCGAGAGGCCCAGGTCGCCGCCGTCACCGCGGACCCGGCGTTCGTCGGATCCAAAGGGACGATCGCGGTCTCGGACGACGAGATCACGGAGTCGATCGAGGGCGCCCAGCTAAAGCTCCAAGCCGACCGAGGCACGGATCTCACCATCTTCTCACCGCGCGCTAGCTGGATGGCGCACCACATTGGCAACGCCAGCACCTCCCTGTTCTGGTCGCAACACCAGAACGAGCTGATCCGTCGAGTGTGCGACCTCTTTCCCGACAGCTTCGCCCCGGTCTGCCAGCTCCCTCAGTCGCCGGGCGAGCCGATCGACGCTTCCGTGCGCGAGCTCGAGAGGTGCGTCGAGGAAATGGGTTTCATCGGGTGCAACGTCAACCCAGACCCGACCGGTGGTATGTGGACCGGGCCGCCCCTGTGGGACGACTACTGGACACCTCTCTGGGAGAAGATGTGCGAGCTGGATGTGCCCGGCATGATCCACGTCAGCGCGTCCATCAACGACAACCTCTTCACGACCGGCTCGCACTACCTCGGCGCCGACACGATCGCGTTCATGCAGGCTCTCAGCTCGGGCTTCCTCACCAGGTTCCCCGGGCTGCGCTGGATCATCCCACACGGCGGCGGCGCCGTTCCATACCACTGGGGCAGGCTCAAGGGCATGGCCGAGGACAAGGCATGGGACTTCGACTCGCTGATGGATCACATCTATTTCGATACCTGCGTGTACCACCAGCGAGGCATCGATTTGCTCGTCGACGTCGTGCCGACCAGCAACATCGTGTTTGGCTCTGAGATGATCGGTGCCGTGAGGGGGATAGACCCCGACAGCGGCCGGCATTACGACGACACGAAGTTCTACATCGACAACACGAACCTGAGTGGGGACGCCAAGCGCAAGATCTTCTCCGAGAACGCGCTACGGGTTTTCCCACGACTGAAGGTTGGGGGCTGAAGGTTGGCGGCTGACCGGGTGAAACGGAACGAGGAAAGACACGTCGTGGTGCGGTCGGTCCGCCGCACAGATGAGGCGGTGCTCGAGGCCCTCGCTGCAGCAGGAGTCTCGACGATCCACGAGGCGCAAGGCCGAACCGGCTACGCCGGCCCCGACTTCCGGCCGATCCAGACCGACGCCCGCGTGGCGGGCAATGCCGTCACCGTTTTGTGCCACCCTGGAGACAACATCATGATTCACGCCGCCGTGGAGGTATGCGAGCCGGGGGACATTCTCGTCGTGACCAACACCGGCCCCTCGTCACATGGGATGTTCGGCGATCTGCTGGCCACCTCCCTGACGGTGCGAGGAGTCAGAGGTCTCGTCATCGACGCCGGGGTCCGTGATATCGCCGAGTTGCGGGCGATGGGGTTCCCGGTCTGGTCCCGATACGTGTCGTCGCAGGGAACTGTCAAGGAGACTCCCGGCTCGGTCAACGTGCCCGTGACGTTGGGAGCGGTCACGGTCGAGCCCGGCGACGTAGTCTGTGCCGACGACGATGGTGTCGTGGTGATACCTCACCTCGACACCGAGTCGGTTCTGGAGGACGCAATTGCCAGAACGGCGAGGGAGGCGGTCAAAAGACGGCGTCTCGCCGCCGGTGAATTGACAATGGAGATAGACGGGCTTCGAGACAAGCTCGTGGCAATGGGCGTCGAGTTCGTCGAATCCATAGACGACACCGACCCTCGGCAATGAGGAGGGCCCGCAGCAATGAGGAGACAGACAATGAGCACTCCGCCTTTCCGGGCAGACCACGTCGGTAGCTTCCTACGCCCGGAACCCCTCATGGATGCCCGCGCCCGGCGCGACAGAGGAGAGATCTCCAGCGAGGATCTCCGTGAGATCGAAGACGAGCACATTCGGGCGGTAGTTGCGGCACAGGAGGACATCGGGCTGCGTGGGATCACAGACGGCGAATTCCGCCGTCTGTTCTTTCACGTCGACTTTCTCGAGCACCTGGACGGCGTGACGATCGAGGAGGGCGACTTCTTGGCCACGTTCCGCAGGGACGATGGAACCGAGGTCGGGTTCAAGCCTCCGACGATGAAGGTCACCGGTGCGATCCGCCATGGCAGACCGATCCAGGGTGCCGACTACGACTACCTGAAATCGATCGTCACGGAGACACCCAAGGTGTGCATACCCGCCCCTTCGATGCTTCACTTCCGCGGTGGCCGCGATGGCATCAGCACCGCGGTGTATCCCGACCTGGACATGTTCTTCGACGACCTCACGGCCGCCTACCGGGGGGAGATCGCAGACCTCGCCGGACGGGGCTGTCGCTACCTCCAGCTCGACGACACCAATCTTGCGTATCTATGCGACCCGGACATCCGGGAACGCACCCGCGCCCGAGGTGAGGATCCCGACGAGCTCACCCGTCTCTACTGTCAGCTGGTCAACGACGCAATCGACGGGAGACCGGACGACATGGTGGCATCCGTCCACCTGTGCCGCGGCAATTTCCGGAGCGCCTGGGTCTCACAGGGCGGCTACGAACCGGTAGCCGACATCCTCTTCAACGAGATGGATGTCGACGCGTTCTTCTTGGAGTTCGACGACGAGCGCTCCGGTGACTTCGCTCCGCTGCGGCTCGTGCCGGCGGACAAACAGGTGGTGCTCGGACTGATGAGCTCAAAAAAGGCAGCTATCGAACCGCGTGACGAGGTGATCGCCCGGATCGAAGAGGCCGGCAGGCACATCGACCTCGACCAATGTGCACTGAGCCATCAGTGCGGATTCTCCTCGACGGCACATGGCAACGAGCTGTCTGAGGGCGATCAATGGAGAAAGCTCGCACGCACCGTGGAGATCGCCAACGCGGTGTGGGGCGACTGACGAAGGGACATGCCGTGAAGACGCAAGTGGTCATCGTCGGTGGCGGACCGGCCGGAACTCTGCTCTCACACATACTCGAGTCCGACGGCATCGAAAGCGTGGTTCTGGAGCGCAGGTCGAAGGAATACGTGCTCGGGAGGATCCGGGCCGGTGTCATCGAGCACGGCGGGGTCGATGTGCTGAGACGGTACGGGCTCGGGGACCGTATGGACCGTGAGGGATTCGTCCACGGTGGGATCAATCTCGCCTACTCGCGTGGCATGTTTCGTGTCGGTTTTGACTCCCTTGTCGACTCATCGGTGATGATCTACGGCCAGACCGAGGTGCAGAAGGATTTGTACGACGCCAGAGAAGAGGCGGGTGACAACGTCATCGACGATGCCCTCGACGTCGCCTTACACGGCTTCGACACCGACGCACCGTTTGTCACCTACACACGGCACGGTGAGCAAAACCGGATCGATTGTGACTTCATCGCCGGATGCGACGGGTATCACGGGGTGAGCCGGCCTTCCATGCCGGAAGGGCTGGTCCGAACCTACGAGAGGGTGTACCCATTCGGGTGGCTTGGCATCCTGTCGGAGACCCCACCCGTCAACGACGAGCTGATCTACGCCAACCATGAGCGCGGCTTTGCCCTCTGCTCGATGCGGCACGAGATGCTGAGCCGGTACTACGTACAGTGCCCGCTCGACACCGAACTCGACGACTGGCCCGACGACCGATTCTGGGACGAGTTGAAGAATCGTCTCCCTGCCCATGTCGGCGACTCCCTGATCACCGGGCCGTCGATCGAGAAGTCCATTGCCCCGCTACGCAGCTTCGTGGCTGAGCCGATGCGGTACGAGCGGCTCTTCCTCGCCGGCGATGCTGCCCACATTGTCCCACCGACCGGCGCCAAGGGGCTCAACCTCGCTATATCGGACGTCGTGTACCTGTCACGGGCTTTGACCGACTTCTATACCACGGGAAGCTCCAATCTGCTCGACGAGTACTCGGACACGGCGCTCGATCGTGTGTGGAAGGCGGTGCGTTTCTCCTGGTGGATGACGACCTTGATGCACCGATTCCCCGACGATGGCGAGATCGGGCTGCGAATCCAGGAGACGGAGCTCAAATACCTTTCGGAGTCGACGGCCGCCCAGACGGCACTCGCCGAGAACTACGTTGGCCTCCCGCTCTGAGCCCCGGCTCGATCGGCTGCATGCGTCCGAGTACCTGCGTCGAATCGAGGTGGAGCGTCCCCGGCGAGCCGACGCCGCGTCATTGGCCGAGCTTCAAATGGGTCACCTGCTGCGGGTGCCGTTCGAGAACCTGGACATCCATCGTGGTGTCCCCATCGTGCTCGATCTCGACATGATCATCGAGAAGGTGGTTGCCCGGCGGCGTGGCGGTTACTGCTACGAGCTCAACTCTGCCTTCGGGGCGCTCCTGACAACGCTCGGCTACGACGTCGATCTGGTGGCGGCGCGTGTCGCTCGAGACGACGGAGGGTTCAGCCAGGAGTTCGCCCACATGGCGCTCCTGGTGCCGTGCGAGAGCGGGGGTGACACCTTCCTGGTCGATGTCGGCTTTGGAGACGCGTTCACCAAGCCGCTGCCTCTCACCGACGGTGTGGCGCGACTCGATCGTGACCGGAAGGTGCGGTTGGTGCGTGCCGACCAGGAGTGGGCATATCAAGAAGACCGGGGCGACGGCTGGCAGACACAGTACAAGTTTGCGCCCGAGCCAAGGCGCCTCGAGGACTTCCACGACATGAACGAGTGGCAGCAGAGTTCCCCAGACAGCCACTTCACGTCGCAGACCGTCTGCAGTGTCCTCACCGTTGAAGGGCGGGCAACGATCTCAGGAGGCCGCTTGATAATCACCCGCGATGGCCATAGGGAGGAGCGTGAGCTGCCACCCACCGAGATCGAGGAAGTTCTGCGGACACAGTTTGGAGTTGTCCTCGAATGACCCTCACTCTTCGGGAGAGGACAGGCGAGGCGTATCGGAAACCGATACGGCAGCGAGGCAGGTGAGGGTGTCTTCTAATCCAAGCTTGAATTCATAAGGCCCTCATCCCCCTTCGCTTCGCTCGGGTACTTCTCCCAGAGGGAGAAGAATGTCCTGGCTCTCTGAGATCACCCTTGTCTTGTGTGCTCCTGGGTAGTAAGCCTACTTGCCCACGCTTCACAGAAAAGGTGCAACCGCTACGAGTCACACGCGCTGAGGAATCAGCCTCCCCACCCGCGTCGGGCAGCGGATGCCGCGGACCCAGGGAAATGGGGGATGACTGCTCCAACAACTACGGTCCCCGTCCGTCCTTGGCGACGCTGAGGGGTGCGACTTAGCGGGCTTCTTCGGACGGCCTCACCACTACTACGGGGCGGCTGGAACGGGCGACCACGGCGTGGGCGACGCTGCCCGCAACGAGCCTGCTCAGCCCCGACCGGCCGTGGGTGCTCATCACGACCGCACCGTCCTGGCCGGTGAAGTCGAGAATCGCCTTCGCCGGGTCCTTGATATGCAGCACCTCGAACTCGCCCCTGACACCGTGCCTACGGGCCAGGTCTTCCGAGAGACCGCGCACATAGGCGGACTCCCGCGTGAAGGGCGCGGCGCCGAGCCTGTGCTCCGCGGTTGCCTCTGTCTTAGGTGAGATCACGGACACCACCCACACGGCCACGCCAAGCGTCTTGGCAAGATCAGCACCGACATCGAGCGCCTGCTCGGACAGGCTCGATCCGTCGACCGGGATGACGATGCGGTCGATCGGTTTCCCAGGGTCGAGATCTACGTGCGGCCCAATCAGGAGCACCGGACGGTGAACCCCGCGGACAACGGCTTCGGCCACCGAACCGACATGTCCCTGGTGTGGCCGGAGCGTTGCCGCGGTCGCCATACCAACCAGGGTATCGGGGCCCGCCTCGCTCACAATGACCTGGGCCGGATCGCCGGTAGCGGCAGAGGTGGCAACGTCCGTATCCGGAAGCAACCTGCGGGCCTGAGACCGCAGCCACTCCTCGGTCGCCTCCGGATCGTCCGAGACACCAAATAGCCGCAGCACGAGACCAAGACGACTGGCAATCCGCCCCGCCGCAGGTACGGCCCTGAGGCTGGCCTCGCGCCCATCGAGCGGCACCAGCATCTCCCTCATGTTGCTGATAGTTTCCACACTCACCGGAATCCTCCACACTCCGTCCAACCGTCCGTTCGATACGATAGCGATGGTGGCGGCACAGTGACCTGCTCGGCGCCGTCTCACCCCCTGCGATCGGGCACCGTGTGACGTCCCGCCCGGAACTCTCGCGGCGCCAGGCCGGTGCGGCCCCTGAAGAAGCGTGAGAAATACGACGGATCGGCAAAGCCGAGGTCACCGGCTATACGTTGGATGGGGAGGGGGGAGTAGATCAAGCGCCTGCGGGCCTCGGTCTCGAGACGAGCTCTGATGATCTCGAAAGCCGTCGTAGCCGAAACGGTGCGACACAGCCGATTCAGCGAGCTCTCCGAGATGTGCAGCGACGAGGCGTACTTTGCGACCGGCCAGTGGTCGATGTAGTGATGTTCGACGAGGTTCTGAAAGTCGCGAAAGAGGTCGGAGCTACGAGCCCCGGACCCGGAGTGCTCGAACCGGCTCGACTCTCTTGCCAACAGCACGAGAACGGTACGGGTAAGCCAATCGATCGTAGCCGTACGGCCGATGTCAACGGATTCCTGCTCCCGCATGATCTCGCCCGCCAGCACGTTGAGCCGCGTGGCAAGCACATCGTTGTGGCCGAGGCCGACGCTCATCCCCTCTTCGAACAACAACGACCGCAGCGACGAGCCAATGGGAGATCCGTCGAGATGCGCCTCTGCGATGGCGAGGACGAACCCAGCAGAGTCCGGCTCGAACTCAAATGAGTGCACCACACCGGCTGGGATCACGACCACACCGGGCGCCGCGAGATCGTAGCTGTGCTCATCCAGAGCGACCTCGACCCGCCCGCCGAACAAAAGTACCACTTGATGAAGTGCAGCATGAGTGTGAGGTTCGATGGACCAGTCGAATAGCTCGCTTCGATCGCGGAGCGGCTCGATATGAACGAAGTCGAGCCTCGCCCCTGATCTGTCACCGTATAGCGAGTAGAGCGGCGAGAGCGCTTGACCCGATCGGCTTGGCCGGTCTCCGGCGTGCGGTCTATCGGGCACCTCGACCTCCAGGTAGGACCTTGACGGAATAGTACCAGAATGGGGAGGAATCGTACCCCGACCCATCCGATACCGCCGCTACGCTCAGACCGTGTTCCCACGGACACCGGTGGCGCCTGTCGCTCCGGTGCAGAGGATCAAAGAGGAGGAGGGCTCGTCAATGAGTTGGAAGGAACACGACTACGAGAGCATCCCCGGAACCTATGTGTTCGACGGTAAGACCTCTCACTCGTCGTACGCCTTGAACAAGCTGTTCTACTCGTTCAACCAGGAGGAGAACCGCAAAGCGTTCGCCGATGACCCGGAAGCTTATGCGGGCAAGTTCGGGCTTCCGGACGACCAGAAGGCTGCGCTGTTGGCCGGGGATTTCCTGGCGCTGCTCAAGATGGGAGCAAACATCTACTACCTGGCCAAGCTGGCCATCCCTAGCGGCACCTCGGTACAAGATGCCGGGGCGGCGTTCCACGGCATCACCACCGACGAATTCAAGGCTCTGCTCCAGGGCAACGCGGAGGGGTTCGAGGAGAAGCTCGACAGGGCAGGAGGATTCTGGCATGGCTAAGGTAATCGGAGGCATCACCACCTCTCACATCCCGGCGGTGGGCAACGCACTCGCCGACCCCGCAAAGCGAAACGACCCCTACTGGAAACGCTTCTTCGACGGCTACGATCCGGTGAGGGAGTGGCTGTCCGACGTCAAACCGGACGTCGCGATCGTCGTGTACAACGACCACGGTCTCAACTTCTTCCTCGACACGATCCCGACATTGGCTATCGGGTGCGCCCACGAGTACAAGAACGCCGACGAAGGCTGGGCACTGCCACAACTCGAGACATTCCCCGGTGATGCCCAGCTTTCATGGCACATCGTCGAGTCGCTGATCGGCCAGGAGTTCGACCCGACCATGTGCCAGGAGATGCTCGTCGACCACGGCTTCGTGGTCCCGATGCACCTGATGTGGGGACACCTCGCGGGCTGGCCGGTCAAAGCCATCCCGCTTGCGATCAACACGGTGCAGCACCCGCTACCCACGGGACGGCGCCTTTTCAATCTGGGCAAAGCGCTGCGCGCCGCTATCGAGTCGTACCCGGAGGACTTGAAGGTTGTCGTCCTCGGAACCGGGGGTATGTCACACCAACTCCAGGGGGAACGCGCCGGTCTCATCAACGTCGACTTCGACCTCGCATGTATGGACGCGGTGATCAACGATCCCGAGTGGCTCGCCAGCAAGAGCAATAGCGAACTCATCGAACAAGCGGGGACGGAGGGTGTCGAGATCATCATGTGGCTCACGATGCGGGGTGCGTTGCACGCCAACGTCAACGTAGTGCAGAAGCACTACCACGCTCCTATCTCGAACACCGGCGCCGGAGTGCTCGTTCTAGAGAATGCAACCTGATCTGATCCGTCATTCCGTGGTCAACGCTCGTGGCCCGCACCTCCTGGGCGGGCCATGAGTGTGACCACGATCTGTCTGTTGGGTTTTGGCGAGGTGGGTCAGATCCTGGGCGACGATTTGAGCCCCGGGACGGACCAAGCGTTGCGGGCTTTCGACCTGCTCTTCGCCGACGCCGACAGTGGTCCGTCGCGGGCGGCGGCGACGCGCCGGGCGATTAGCCCAGCTCCATCAGCGAGCGAGGCAGCGACCGGGTGTGATCTGGTCGTGTCGGTGGTGACCGCGTCAGAGGCGCTTGCGGCAGCCCGGTCTGTAGCGCCGTCGCTGACCGCAGGCTGCTACTACCTCGATCTGAACTCGGTGTCACCACAGACACGTCGGGACACGAGGGATGTGATCGAGACGGCCGGGGGCAGGTTTGTCGAGGGGGCTGTGATGTCTCCAATCGAGCCGCGCCGGATCGAGTCGCCGATCCTGCTCGGCGGCCCACACGCCACGGGCTTCGCCGGACCGGCCATCGAGCTCGGGTTCACCGGGTCCCGTGTCTACTCCGATGAGATCGGCGCGGCTTCAGCGGTCAAGATGTGTCGCAGCGTCATCATCAAGGGTGTCGAGGCTCTGCTTGCAGAGTCGCTGGCGGCGGCAAGACACTTTGGAGCCGAGGATGAAGTTCTGGAGTCGCTTGGCAACGTGCTCCCGCTCGAAAACTGGAGAGACGAAGGTTGGAGAGACAAAGCGCGCTACATGATTGCGCGGAGCCTGCAACACGGCGAGCGAAGAGCCGGGGAAATGCGAGAGGTGGCGGCAACGGTCGCCGAAGCCGGTCTCGACCCCCACATGAGCAGTGCCACGGCGGTGCGTCAACAGTGGGCTGCGCAGTACTCCCATGCGGTCGCGGCCGACCTCCCCGAGATGCTCGACGCTCTGCTCGGAGCGAGCGAGGATGAGACACGGGATGTGGCGTTCGATGGATGAGGGCTGGCTGGTCTATCACCAGAACCCGTCGCGCCCCCGATATGCACCCCCTCCCGGTGCGGTCGACGCTCACTGCCACGTGTTTGGCCCCGCCGCGGCGTTCCCGTACGCACCGGAACGCAAGTACACCCCGGCCGATGCACCCAAGGAACGGCTGTGGGCGTTGCGGGATCACCTGGGGTTCGATCGCAACGTGCTCGTGCAGGCATCGTGTCACGGGACCGACAACCGGGCTCTCGTCGATGCACTTGTCGACTCCCGCGGTCGGGCCCGGGGGGTGGCGGTAGTCTCACCCCAGGTCACCGATGAGGAACTGCAGGTGCTCGACCAGGCCGGGGTCCGCGGCATCCGGTTCAACTTCGTCAGACGGCTCACCAATCCTCCGCCGCCGGAGTCGTTGCTACCCCTGGTCACGAGAGTCCGCCGTTTCGGCTGGCATGTCGTGCTCTACTTCGAGGCGCCGGATCTACCTGAGCTGTACGACTTCATCTCGGAGTTGCCGACCACGGTGGTAATCGACCATATGGGACGGCCTGATGTCTCTCTCGCCCCCGACGGTCCGGAGTTCCGCCGGTTGCTGAGGTTGGTCTCCGGCAACGACCACGTATGGTGCAAGGTGAGCTGCCCGGAGCGGCTCTCGGCCGCCGGCCCACCCGGTTACGACGATGTGGTGCCGTTCGCCTCAGCCGTCGTCGACCTGATCCCCGATCGGGTGCTGTGGGGAACCGACTGGCCTCACCCAAACATGAGGACCCACATGCCCGACGACGGCAGGCTTGTCGATTTCATACCCCGGATCGCACCTACCAACGAACTCCAGTGGAAGCTGCTCGTCGCCAACCCGCACCGTCTCTACTGGCCGGAAGACTCCGGCAACAACTGAACATCTCACTGAAAGGCAAGGAACATGAAACTGCTACTCGCCGGTGCCGGTGCGTTTGGAAACAAGCACCTCGACGGCATCAAGAACATCGACGGTGTGGAGGTGGTGGCTCTGGTCGGGCGCACCCTCGAGAGCACCCGGGAGACTGCGGCGATCTACGGGATCGAGCACGTCTTTACCGACCTCGAAGATGCACTCGCCGTCCCCGAAGTTGAAGCCGCGATCCTATGCACCCCCACACAGATGCATGCTGCGCAGGCGATCCAGTGCATGAGGGCCGGCAAGCATGTCGAGGTGGAGATCCCGCTTGCCGATAGCTGGGAGGACGCACAGGAAGTCGACCGGGTGCAGAAGGAGACGGGGCTCGTGTGCATGGTGGGTCACACCCGCCGGTTCAACCCATCACATCAGTGGGTCCATCAGCGCATTGAGGCGGGTGAACTCGAGATCCAGCAGATGGATGTGCAGACCTACTTCTTCCGGCGCCGCAACATCAACGCCAAGGGCGAGCCGCGGTCGTGGACAGATCACCTGCTGTGGCATCACGCCGCCCACACGGTCGATCTCTTCCAGTACCAGACAGGAGACAGAGTGGTTGCCGTCAATGGGGTGGAGGGGCCACACCACCCGGAGCTCGGAATCGCCATGGACATGTCGATCCAGTTGAAGACCGAGCGTGGGGCCCTCTGTACCCTGTCACTCTCGTTCAACAACGACGGCCCGCTGGGGACGTTCTTCCGGTACATCTGCGACAACGGCACCTACATCGCCAGGTACGACGACCTGGTCAACGGCTACGACGAGCCGATCGACGTCTCGGACGTCGCCGTTTCCATGAACGGGATCGAGCTTCAAGACCGGGAGTTCTTCACCGCGATCGACGAAGGCCGCGAGCCGAACTCATCGGTCGGGCAGGTCCTCGACTGCTACCGGGTGCTCAACGAGGTCGACGTCCAGCTCCGCAGCGCCGACCACCCGGACAGATAGCCTTCCGAAGCGGCCCGGCATCGACGACGGTCATGGTGTTGCCCGCTTGCTCGTGTGGCTCATCGTGATCGTTTGGCAGAAGCCGATGAGTGTCTCGAGCCAAAGGTCGGGATGGGTCCGGTAAGGCACGTGCCCCGACCCTTCCAGGGTTGCGACGTGGGCGGACGGTATCCGACGGATGAGCTCACGAGTTGTGGCCAGCAACAGGGGTGGGCTCTCCGTCCCGAGGGTTACGAGGATCGGGACGTCGCTCGCCGCCAGCGTGTCGGTGTCCACGACGAAGGCGGTCGGATCAGAGAGTTCCTCGGCGTAGGTCTTCGCGTTGGCTATGAAGGTCCGCCTCACCTCGTGTGGGAACTGCTCCCATGCTCCGGGCCCGACGGCGACGTTGTCGACGAAGTACTCAGCCGCGGTCTCGTCTGCGCCGCTGTCGATCAGCCTGCCCACCTTGTCGAGTTGACGCTTCATTTCCCCGAGTACACGGGCTGTGCCCTCGTCTGAAATGCCATCCAATAGGCCGGGGAGGGCGGGCTCGTGGACGGCGACGCTGGTAACAAGATCGGGTCGGGCAGCCAACAGCTTCAACACCACGGCGCCTCCCGACGACGATCCGTAGACGTGCGCACCTTGCCGGTCGAGATACTCGATGAGTGCCGCCAGGTCGCCGGCGTCGTCGTCGATGGTCCCGGCCCCTCTGCCGTCCGAGCTTCGGCTGTGGCCCCGCCGATCCCAGATCACCACCTCGTACCGCTCAACAAGGCCGGGGACAACCGCTTGCCATCCGGTGGCATCACCCCAAGAACCGTGGGTAAGCAACACTGTGTCACCGGATCCGTGCACCTCGAAGTACAGGTCGACACCGTTGATGTGGGCCATAGTCATGCTCTGCTCCTCGCTCGCTCAGCCATCAACCATGCCGCAGGAGCCGCACGAGCACATCGGGTGAATGCCCGATCTATCCCACTAGGTCGTGCCCAACCGCAAACAGCGTCGCTGCCGCCCTGCTACGCACGCCGGCCTTTGCGTAGATGTGCTCGACATGAGAGCCGGCGGTTCTCGTGGAGATCCCGAGTTGGTTGGCGATCTGGCGGTTGGTGTGGCCCTTGGCGAGAAGACGGAGCACATCGACCTCACGTTCTGTGAGCCCTGCAGGACGCTCCACCTCGACCAGGGGCATCGATACACCGACGGCTTCGAGGACCACACGCACGTCACCGGCAGACAGGGCACCGGCGCCCACCAGCCGAGTCATCTCCTCGACGACAAGGTCGGCACTCCCGGTCTCCCGCATGTGCTCATCGAACAACTCGGCACAAACCAGCACTCCGGCCGATCTGCCCAGATCTCCATCAAGCCCCGACGGGTAACCGGTGCCGTCGAGTCGTTCGTGATGCCTCCCGGCGAGTGCTGCGACCTCGCCGAGTCCCGCCACTCTCGCCAGGAGTCTTTGGCTCCACATCGGATGCGCCCTCGCCTGCTCGACCTCCGCCGGGCTCCCGCCGGACCCTCTCCACACACGGGCAGGGGCGGCGACGACACCGACGTCATGAACGCTGGCGGCCATACCCAACATCTCACATTCCTCTCCACTCAGCCGCGCTATCTCACCCGCCGCGTCGACAATGCGTCTCACCCGGCGAGAATGGCCTGTCATCTCAGGAGCCTTGAGATCGGCGAAGTCGCCAAGAGCACCCAGCGCCCGGCCGACCGCCCCGGAGCCCTCGACCACGATCCGGGGATCCGGCTCCAGGTGCAGCACCGTCTCCCACAAGTCGGCGTCGCACCGGCGCAATCGCTCGACGCCGAGATCCAGGGCGGCATCCACTACCGCTGGGTCGTAGGCACGCTCCGATCGCTGTCGCAGTGTCTCCGCCGCTCGTTCCGATCCGAACTCCCGCCCCCACAACTCCAAATCCCGGGCCACCACCGACACCCTCATCGACAGCGGGATGGCATCGCCGCCCAACCCGCGCGGGACTCCTCGCCCGTCCCAACGCGCATAGGCGTTGCCCAACGCACCGGCCACATGCGACGGGAGGCCCATGTCGTCGGCCAAACGAGAAGCCACCTCACAATGGGCATCGAGCAGCCGGTCCTTCCCTTTCCTGTCGACTAGAACACTCGCCAGACCACGAAGACCGCCGGGGAAGCCGGAGCGGTTGGCGATCCTGATCAGGCCGAGGAACTCTTCGCGAGGCGACCCCATCGTCACAGGAGCCATCCCCGAGAGAAGCGCCACATCGTCGCCGTTGAACAACTCTGCGGCCAGATAGCTGTCTGCAGTACAACCGAGGAACCTCAGCAACGAGACAAAGAAGACCTCCCTTCGCGCCTCCACATCGAGACGGAGCGCATCCGCCAACCGCATCGACACCAGACACGTGCGCAGGCCATGCTCCACCGGCTGACCCGTACCCAGATCGGTAAACAACGACGTCGCCGCACACAACTCGCCAAGCCGCACCATGTCCATCCGCCCACCATACGAGAACACCCCACCAGCATGCCCAAAGTTTCGCCGCGTCTGACTGCTCGAACAACTGCGGTCGCCGCGCGCACACACACATTCCTCTCCCTTCGGGAGAGGACAGGCGAGGCGTATCGGAAGCCGATACGTTGGCGAGGCAGGTGTACCACAGGCATTCCTCTCCCTTCGGGAGAGGACAGCCGAACGCTAGTGAGGCAGGTGAGGGGGTCTTCAAACCCAGCTCTTGAATTCACAAGGCCCTCATCCCCTTCGCTTCGCTCGGGTACTTCTCCCGGAGGGAGAAGAATGCGTGGCCCATTGAGGTCACCCTTGTCTTGTGTGCTCCTGGGTCGTAGGCCTGCCTGCCCACGCTCCACAGAAAAGTACCGCCGCTCCCCACCCGCCTCAGGCAACGGATTGCGCCGCAACGACGGCGGCGGCTTGCCGCCTCTACCCGCGAGGGAAGACTTGGCCGTCCATGAGCTTGCGTGCGGTGCGGATGATCCCGGCACGGCGGACAACCGGAACTCCTGCATCGAAGGTCACCGCAATGGCTGCATCGAACACACCGGTCGGGTGCTCGAGCGAGAAGACATCACCACTCCTGTCGTGGTCGAGCACGGCCGACGCGGGCGATCCGGGGAGCAGCGCAGCCGTCGCCACCGATACCGCACCCAGGACCCCGATCGCCTCGTGGCATCGATGTGGGATGAAGGTTCGGGTGCACAGGTCACCCCCCGCCTTCGGTGGGGCGACCATCGTCAGCTTGGGCACTGTGGTCTTGGTGACGTCGCCGAGATTCATGAGGCGACCGGCGGTGAGCCTGATCGTCTCCAGCTTGGCCCGCAAGGTTCCGTTGCCTTCCAGCTGCTCGCAGGATTCGTAACCGGTGATCCCCATGTCTGCCGCGGTCATCACGACGACCGGCATGCCGTTGTCGATGAGCGTCACCGGGATTCCCTCGACTTGGTCGACGACGTTCCCGGTCGGCAGCAGCGTGCCCGCGCTCCCCCCCGCTATCCCCTCGAAGTCGAGCCGGATCAGGCTGGCGGTACCCGGAACACCGGAGATCGCAGTGCCCCCCGAGTACACGGGCAGCCCGTTCTCACAGGTGAACGCCCCGACGGCGACACCATCCGTGTTGAGCATGTGGACCCGGACCTCTGTTGGTCCCGCCCCGGCAGGGACGAGGCCACGCTCGACCGCGAACGGACCCACCCCGGCAAGCAGGTTCCCACAGTTCTGCCGGTCGGTGACGATTGGCTGGTCGACGCCGAGCTGGAGAAACAGAAAGTCGACGTCTCCAATGCCGTGCCGGCACGGCGAGACCACCGCCACCTTGCTCGTGAGCGGGTGGGCGCCACCCATGCCGTCGATTTGCCGGTGGTCGGGTGACCCCATAAATGCGAGCAGCAGCGCATCACGGTCCCCCGGCTCCGACGGCAGGTCGGACTCGAGGAAATAGAGACCCTTTGAGGTCCCTCCCCGCATCACCATGCATCGTGTTCCCTGGTCGGCGCTCAAGTCGGGCTCCCTGGATGTCATCGGTTTCACACGCTACCCGACAAGCGGATCAGACGATCACGCATTCTCGATGGCGGCCGCCAGCGGTTCGAGCCGGGCCGGATCGAGCGACCCGCGCCACGACCAGACCACGATGTCGGCCCCTGCTGCAAAATACGTGCCGGCAAGGTCAACCAACTCACCCGGGTCCTTGTCGGGTGGGAACGGAAGATGGATCGAGCGAGCTATCTCGCTCGAATCCCGGCCAACGGCTTCGCAGTGCGCGCGCAACACATCGTCCAGCGCGGCAAACTCGGCCGGGCTCTCCGGGAACAGGCCGTCCCATTGATCGGCGAAACGGGCGGCGGTCCGCATCGTCCGCTTGCGACCCTTGCCCCCTATCACAATAGGAATGTGCTGCTGGAGCGGCTTCGGCTCACAACGAGCCTCCGTCAACTTGTAGTAGTCACCCGCGAACGTCGTCGTCTCCCGGTCGAGCAACGAGACAATCACGTCCATCCCCTCCTCGAACCGATCGGAGCGCTCCCGGGGCGTCCCCAGGTCGATGCCGTATGCGTCAGACTCCATGAAGTTCCACCCTGCGCCCATCCCCAGCTCGAACCGGCCTCCCGAGATGTGGTCGAGGGTCGCTGCCATGTTGGCAGTGACCGCCGGGTGGCGGTGGTGCATCCCGTTGACCATGGCTCCGACCCGGATCCGGGTGGTTGCTTGCGCCAGCGCCGCCAGAGTGGTCCACCCTTCAAGGTTGGAGCCCTCGTATGGCTCTGCCAGCGGGTAGAAATGGTCCCAGTTCCAGGCGGACTCGAAGACGTCCATTTGGTCCGCCTCACGCCACACCGAGAGCATGTCCTCCCAGGTGGTGTGCTGCGGTGGTGTCTTGATGGCATGTCGGGGCGTCTTGGCCGTACTCGTCATCGTCTCTCCATCAGCCGGTCTACATAGAGGGATCTACATGAAGCTACCTTACGATGCACTCGCAACCCGGCGACTCCGCGGGCAATGTAAAGTAGCCTTACTATTGCATTTCTGGGAGGTGCCGTGGAGCTAAATGGGAAGGTCGCAGTTGTTACCGGGGCCGGACGAGGTCTTGGATTGGCTTACGCCCGGGCGCTGGCTGCGGCGGGAGCATCGGTAGTCCTCAACGACGTCGACGAGCCATCCGCTGCGTCGGCGGCACAATCGATCCAAGATTCCGGCGGCATCGCAGCCACCCACATCGGGCCAGTTGGTAGCTCTGAGGTCGCAGATGGACTCGTCGCCGCCGCCGTGGACCGGTTTGGTCGGCTGGATGTGATGGTTACCAACGCTGGGATCCTCCGCGACCGAACGCTGTGGAACATGTCGGACGAGGAGTTCGATGCGGTGGTCAACGTCCATCTCCGCGGCACATTCACCTGTGCCCGCAGCGCCGCCCGGTACTTCCGGGAAGCGGGTCACGGTGGGCGTCTGATCCTGGTCGGGTCCCCCGCCGGTCAGCGGGGCAACTTCGGGCAGACCAATTACGCCGCCTGCAAGGCCGGGATAACGGCATTCGCCAGGACGTGGGCGATGGAACTCGCAAGGGCAGGCGTCACCGTCAACTGCATAATCCCCACCGCAGCCACCGAGATGACCAAGACAATGCCGGCGTTCACCGCACACATCGAGGCCATGGAGATGGGGAACCCGCTCCCCCGGTGGATGCGACAGGACCAGGCCATTGGGACCCCCGAGGAGGTGGCGCCGCTCGTGGTGTTCCTGGCGTCGGATGCGAGCGCGGCGATCACCGGCCAGACCATCGGGCTGGGCGGCGACCGTCTTGCCGTCTGGACCTATCCGGAGGAGGCCGAAGTGGCGCTCCGAGACGGGGGCTGGGATGCTCAGGGCATCGCAAAGGAGTTCGAGACCCGATTGGGGCAGGTCGTACAGCCTTACGGCGTCCCACTCCCCAACGACCCGGACACAGATAACGAGTAGGAGGAGGCCCCGATTGGCCAGCACCGTAGGAAGCATCGCTGAAATGCTCAGCCTTGTCGGCAACGAACTAGGCGAGAGCAACTGGATCGAGATCACCCAGCCCCGCATAAACACCTTCGCCGATGCAACCGACGATCACCAGTGGATACACGTGGACCTGGATCGGGCTGCGGCGGGCCCGTTCGGCGCCCCGATTGCCCACGGCTACCTAACGTTGTCACTCGTCATTCCGTTGCTCGAGCAGATCCTCGTCATCGAGAACAAGACCACATCGATCAACTACGGGTTGGAGAAGGTCCGGTTCACCGCCCCGGTGCCGGTGGGCTCACGCATCCGGCTCAAAGCGTCCATGACCGACGCCGTCGAGGTCCCGTCCGGAGTCCAGGTGACCCTCGACTGCGTCTTTGAGATAGAAGGCCAGGAACGCCCCGCCTGCGTGGCGACGGTGGTGCACCGCCACCTGTTCTAGCCTCCAGCCTGGCCTACGTCAACGCTACCGCCAGCGGAACGGCGATGATGCCGATCAGGAGTGATGCCGACACTGCGCGGGCAGACAGGTCTGTATCGAGCGAGGCAAGGCTGGCAAAGGTGAGAGCCGTGAAGCCGATTGGCGAGGCCGCCCCGATGAGCACCACGAGCCGGGTATCTCCAGTGAAACCGAACATGGCAGTGAGAACGGCTCCCGCCGCCAAACCGACCACCATGCGAAACACAACCGTTGTCGTGACGAGCCCGAGGTCCCGGCGCGACGGCTTGAACAAGATGCCGAGCGCGATCAGGATGAGCGGACCGATCAGCGACCCGAGCGGTGCGAAGAAGCCATGAAGCAGACGTGGAAGCCGGTTCCCGGTGACGTTGACGATCAACGCGGCCGGTAGTGCCCAGGTCAAGGGCGACGTCAACGCCCGACGGACGCCGGCCCGGAAGTGGGCGTCATGGCCACCAAACCGGAAGGCCAGCGGGAAGGCGACGAGGGCGACGATGAACGCGTTCCCGATGTCAAACAGCACCAGGTCGGTAAGCCCGTCCTCGCCGTAGCCGGCAAGGATGAAGGGGATACAGAACGCGTTATTGAGGGTCATCGCGCTGAGCGCAACCGCCCCCAACCGGTGAGGCGGCAGACCGCGCCGTGAGCCGTACACCCAGGCAATTGCCAACCCGGCCGCAGCCACGAGAGCGGCGCTGATAGGGAGTAGGGCCTTCTCCGCGGGAAGATCCGCACCGGAGACGCTCACCAGCACCAACGCCGGAAGGGCGACAAAGAAGATGAACCGGAGCAAGAACTCCCCGTCGCGCTTTGAGGCGAAGCCCGCCCTTCCCAGACCGACACCGAGAACGAAGAACAACACAATGGGAACAACTGTTGTGAGGCTGTCGCTCACCGCTATCTGAGATCCAGCAGCCGGATGGCGTTCTCACGGAGGATCAGGGGTCTGACCTCATACGGGAGTTCCAGTCCGTCGAAGTCGGCCAGCCACCGCTCTGGGTCGATCAGGGGGTAGTCCGTGCCGAAGAGAATCTGGTTACGGAGCATCGAGCCGGCGTAGCGGACGAGCTGGGGCGGGAAGTACTTCGGCGACCAGCCGGAAAGATCGATGAACACCTGGTTCTTGTGCATCGCCACTGAGAGGGCCTCGTCTTGCCAGGGGAAGGACGGATGTGCCAGAACGATCCTCAAGTCCGGGAAGTCCACGGCTACGTCGTCGACGTCCATGGGGTTGGAGTACTTGAGCCGGATCCCCCCACCGCCGGGGAGCCCGGTGCCGATACCGCTGTGCCCGGTATGGAACAGAGCGATCGACCCCGCCTCGGCCAGCACCTCGTACAGCGGGTACACGCTCGGGTCATTGGGATGGAACTGCTGGAGGTTGGGGTGGAATTTGAAACCCTTGACCATCCCGCCCTCGACCAGATCTCGGGCCTCGGCGACTCCCTCACCGCCACGACGCGGATCGATGCTGGCGAACGGGATGAGGACGTCCGGGTTCGCCACAGCCGCATCCAGCACATCCTCATTCCGCAGCCGCGGCTGGCCCGTGGTCAGCTCGTCATCCACCGGAAATACGACTGCCATCATCTTGCGCTGCCGGTAGTAGTCCGCCACCGCCTGCCCGTCGGGGAGCAGGGGTTCGCCGTGAAAGTACACGTTGGCGGCCTCACGCAGCTCAGGCGACAGGTGGTCGTGCCCGTCGGCGTTCACCTCGACGTGAACGTGAAAGTCAATAGCCACCACGTCATCGAGCGTCAACCGGTCTACCACATCACCTCCAGCCACACATTCTTCTCCCTCTGGGATGAAGTGGCGTCACCTGCGGTGACGTTGCGCAGCAAGGGCGATGAGCCAAGCATTCTTCTCCCTCCGGGAGAAGTGCCCGAGCGTAGCGAGGGCGATGAGGGCCTTGTGAATTCATGGTTTGGATTCAAGAACCCCTCACCTGCCTCGCTGCCGTATCGGTTTCCGATACACCTCGCCCGTCCTCTCCCGGAGGGAGACGAATGTGCTGGGCCAGGATCGCTGCTGTCTCCCACGCGGCCCTACTGGCTGCGCCAGCCGGTGGCGTAGCCTTCGCGGGCGTCCTGCGAGTACGGAGTGGGGACCACCTTGACCCTGATCTCGGTCTGCTTGTGACGCTCGACGGTGGTCTTGCCGGTGCCACCATCCTCCTCACCCCAGATGAGGGTGAGCTCGTCACCGATCTCGACATCGGGATCGACGGTCCCAAGGGAGATAAACGCCCGGTCGTTGAATGTGTACCCGCTGAACATCGAGAAACCAACGACATCCCCATCTCGGACGACCGCGTCGTAGGTGGCCGACGTGTAGTTAGAGAGCGGGAGGTCGATGTGCTTGAAGTTCTCACCTGCCTGCCCGAACAACGAGGCCCAAATTCGGATCACGTCGTCCGGGTTCCACTCGAAGGTCACCTTCCTCCGCTGTGGCACATCGGCCATGGCCTCTAGCGCCGAACGGCCGATGAAGTCGTGGTCGAAGGCGATGTAGAAGTCGTAACCGAGCGCGTGCGGGGTGAGGTAATAGTCCTCGATGTTGTCGGAGACAAAGCTGCCGCCGATCGAGCCGGCGGCTTCGTAGCTGGTTGCGGGCAACCACTCCCGGTACGGCTTCATCTGCTCGCCGGTGTACACCGCGGGTAGCGGCGATGGGATCCAGCCCGACTCGAGCGTGTTTGTGGCGTACGCCCGTGAGCCAACCTGGCGAAGTCCGTACTCCTCCCCCGCCTCGAGGATGGCGGACTTGACCTCGTCGCCTTCCGAGTACGGGCCCCAGATCTCGACACCGGGCTCGCCGGCCATACCGTGGCGCAGGGCGGGCACCTGGCGACCGGCAACGGTCATCGTCCCCACGTTGAAGAACTTGATGTTCTCGAGCGGGCCGCCGTTGAGCTTCTCTATGACCTTCTGGGCGTTCGGACCCTGAATCTGGAAGCGGTAGTGTCTGCGGGAGATCGCCTTGTCGCCGGGACGGGCCGGTGATCTGTCGTCCCGCTCGTAGGTCAGATCCCAATCACCCGTCTCGGCGTGGAACTGGACCCAGTTGACCGTCGGCGCCCGACCAACCATATTGAACTTGTCCTCGGCGGGGCGGAAGAGGATCACGTCGCCGATGACATGGCCGTCGTAGCTACACGGGACGAAGTGCTTGGCCTTGGTAACGGGAAAGTTGGCGAAGCTGTTGATGGCCAAGTTGGAAATGAGGTCGAAGGCATCGGGCCCCTCCACTGTGAGCTCGGCCATGTGATGGGACTGGTCGTAGAGCACGGCCGTTTCCCGCCAGGCGCGTTGTTCGTCACGCCAGTTGGAGAACTCGGGGGCTACGACTGGGTACACGTATGCCCCGATCTGCGAGTTCCGCAGCATCCTCACCGTGTTATCGGTGGCCTGTAGGACGTCCTCGAGACTCCTCTTACTCATGGTCCCTCCTCCGGTTGGTGCGTCGGCGCACCACTCGGAGATGTGGGCGTCCGACGCCAGCAATGTCAAGTAGCATGATATTGCCGATTCGTAAGGTCGGCAATGGGAAACTCAGGAACCCATCTTGCGACGCCAGGAGGTGAACGGGGGAATGGCGCAAAACGATCAGGTCGCGGAGCTGCTGGACAACTGCATTTTCGAGGTGATACCGACCAAGACCGCGCTCGAGAAAGCGGCGTCGCTGCCGTCGGGGGCTTCGGTCTCGGTGACGGCGTCGCCGGACAAGGGCATGGGCGCCACGGTCGAGCTCGCTATTCAGCTTGCTGAGCAGGGTTTTCACGTCATCCCCCACCTCTCCGCCCGGGGTACCAAGACGGGGGCGGAGCTCGACAGCATTGTCGCCAGCCTGGACAACGCCGGCATCAATCACGTGTTCGTCGTCGGTGGCGACGCAACAGATCCGGGTGACTTCCCCGACGCACTGAGCCTGCTCGAGGCCTTGGCCGATACCGGTCATCCCTTTGATCGCATCGGGGTCACCGGATACCCGGAGGGCCACCCCACCATCCCCGATGACGAGCTGATGGCTGCCCTCATAGCCAAACTGCCCCACGCGTCGTACCTCGCCACCCAAATGTGCTTCGACGCTGCGGCAATCGAAAAATGGATCCGCACCATCCGTGCCGAGCGAGTGGAGCTCCCGATCTGGTTGGGTGTGCCCGGAGCCGTTGGCGTCGCCAAGCTGGTCACGATCGGGGCCAGGATCGGTGTCGGTCAATCTCTCCGTTACCTACGCAAGAACCGGCGCGTGATGACCAATGTGGTCCGGGGTGGGGCAACTGCCACGGACGACCTCGTCACGAAGCTAGGCCCGGGCGCGGCTGACCTCGGCATAGCCGGGCTCCATGTGTTCACATTCAACGCGGTGGCCGATACCGCCGACTGGTGGCGGACGGCACACAACATCTCCTGAGCCTGTCGACCCGACCACCAACACCGCTGAATGTCAAGTAGCATGACACTCATGTCGATTGTAAAGAACTTTGGGCTGGGGTCGTGGCCGCAGCGTCGGGTCAGGATGACACCGGACCGGATCGCCCTCACGAACGGCGAGCAGGACATCAGCTACCGAACGCTGGCCGATCGGACCGCCCGTCTCAGCAATGCCTTCCGGGAGATGGGCGTACAGCGGGGCGACCGTGTTGCTTACCTCGGTCCGAACCACCCGACCTACTTCGATGTGCTCTTCGGGGCAACCGCGCTCGGCGCGATCATGGTGCCGGTCAACACCCGCCTCGCTGCACCCGAGCTCGCTTACGTTCTCGACGACTCGGGAGCCGACGTCATTGTCGTTGCTCCCACCCACCGGGAGGTGCTCGACAAGGCAATCGGCACCGACTCCGGCCGGCGGGTGATCTCAACGGAAGGAGAGCTCGACGGGTTGATCGCGTCGGCAGAGTCGGTGTGGATGGATGAGGAAGTGTCTCTCGACGATGTCGCCATCATCATGTACACCTCGGGAACCACAGGACACCCAAAGGGCGCCATGCTCACTCATGGCAACCTGACCTGGAACATCACCAACGTCCTGATCGACCTCGACTTTCATCACGACGAAGTGGCCCTGATCGTTGCCCCGCTGTTTCACATCGCCGCACTCTCGATGATCAGCCTCCCGCTGCTCGTCAAGGGTGGGACATTGCTGTTGCGCCCGGGTTTCGACCCTGGGGAAGCGTTGACGCTGATCGAGCGGCATGGGGTCACCCAGATGTTCGGGGTGCCGACGATGTTCAACCTCATGGCGAAGACCGATGAATGGTCGGTCGCCGACGTCTCGAGCCTCCGGGCCATTATGTGTGGAGGGGCGCCGGTGCCGAGAGCGACCATCGAGACCTATCTCGATCGGGGAGTCATCTTCTTGCAAGGATACGGGATGACGGAGACGGCCCCCGGCTTGCTCTTCCTCGACGGGGCCAGCTCGACGACAAAGGCAGGATCCGCCGGCGTACCGTCGTTCTTCACCGACGCCCGTCTGGTGGACCACCGGATGGAGGATGTGGCCCCAGGCGAGAGAGGGGAGGTTCTTGCGGCAGGCCCGAATGTGATGAAGGGTTACTGGGGGCGGCCAGAGGCAACCAGAGGAGTGTTTACCGGCGATTGGTTCCACTCCGGTGACGTGGCCGTGGTGGACGAGGACGGCTACTACACCATCGTCGATCGCGTGAAAGACATCATCATCTCCGGTGGCGAGAACATCTATCCGGCAGAGGTGGAGGACGCGCTGCTCTACCACCCTGCGGTGGCCGAGGCCGCCGTGATCGGCGTACCAGATGAGAAATGGGGTGAGGTCGGCCGAGCCGTCGTCGTGCTCCGGGACGACACCTCTGAAAAGGAGCTGCTCTCGTTTCTCGAGGGACGGATTGCCCGATACAAGCTCCCCACGTCGATCCTGTTCGTCGACGAACTGCCCAAGAGCGGCGCCGGCAAGATCCTCAAGCGTCGCCTCCGGGAGGACCTCGCGTGAGCCGGAGCGAGGCCCGGGATCGACCGCGCCTCAGCTATGCGGTGGCTTTCCTCGAACGTGGCCTGCGACGGGCATTGGCTGAAGCCCTCCGTCCGTTCGAGCTGACCCTCGCCCAGTACACGGTCCTATCGCTGCTCGGTGTCCATGAGAGCCTCTCCAACGCCCAGCTTGCACGTCGGGCATACGTCACCCCCCAGGCAATGAGTGAGATCGTTCGCTACCTCGAGAGTTGCCGACTCGTGGTGCGCAACCAGTCGCGCGACCACGCCCGTGTCCATCCGGCCCAACTCACCACAAAGGGTCGCAACGTTCTCGGGAAGTGCGATTCGGCCGTTGACGAGGTGGAGCAGAAGATGATCTCCCGCGCAACCGGGCCGGACGACGCCGACCTCGTCCAGACCCTCATGCAATACGCGCGAGCGCTAGAACCCCGCGCCTGACTTTTCTGCGAGATGTGAGGAACCTGCAGGACGATGCCGCTCGAGCCACACATTCTTCTCCCCCCGGGAGCCACGGCATTCTTCTCCCTCTGGGAGCCACGCCATTCTTCTCCCTCTGGGAGCCACACATTCTTCTCCCTCTGGGAGAAGTACCCGAGCGAAGCGAAGGGGGATGAGGGCCTTATGAAATCAAGGCCTGTGATTGAAGAAGCCCTCACCTGCCTCGCTGACGCTCGGCTGTCCTCTCCCGAGGGGAGAGGAATGCCGTGGCACACCTGCCTCGCCAACGTATCGGCTTCCGATACGCCTCGCCTGTCCTCTCCCGAAGGGAGAGGAATGCCGTGGCACACCTGCCTCGCCAACGTATCGGCTTCCGATACGCCTCGCCTGTCCTCTCCCGAAGGGAGAGGAATGTGTGGCTCACCTGCCTCGCCAACGCCTATCTCTCCCTCGGGGAGAAGAATGTCTGGCTCAGAATTGCTCATGGCATGGAGCGGGTAACGTTCACGAGACAGTTGGACTCTGAGAGGGTGGTGGCAATGTCCCGCATAATGCTCCTGGGCGTAACGCTCTTGCTCCTTGTCGCTGGATGTGGGTCCGACTCGGGTGGGTCGGACTCGACCGCACAACCGGACGACTCCACCGCCGCCGCGGCCGACACGACCGCGGAAACCGACACCACCTTTGGTGAGAGCACCACCGGCGATGTGACGCCCGGGCTCGAGATCGACCCGTGCTCGCTTCTCAGCGCAGACGAGATAAGCGCAGCCACCGGGATCGACTTCGGCGCCGGCACGCTCAATGAGACCCTTACGATCGGGCAACAGGCAGTCTGCGACTGGGTTTCGACGGGTGCTGAGTTCGCAACAGCGCAGACGTTCATCCTCGCCGGCGGTGGTGACTTGTTCGAGCCGAACATGTCCACTGCCGACGAAGTCTTCGGGCTCACGACCGAGCCTGCAAACGTCCCGGGCGCCGATCGTACATATGCAACCGCTGAGGGGAGCATCGTGGGGATGGACATCGCAGGGACGTTCGTTCAGGTCGCTTACCTCTCATCCGGCACCGACAACGTGCTCGATGCCACTCTCGAGCTCGCCACGATCGCAGCGGGCCGCATACCCTGAACGCCCGCCCTCCGCCGCTCGCCTCCGAGCATCGATACTCGACATAACATCGCCCAACCGGATGGGACAAGGGGTATCGTTCTGTCCATGAGCGGACGAATTGTGCATTTTGAGATCCCCTTCGACGACGGTGACCGGGCGCACAGCTTCTATGAGCAGGCGTTCGGATGGAGCCTGAACCGGATCCCCGACATGGGCTACACCATGGTCTCGACCGGCCCGGTGTCCGAGGAAGGAATTCCGACGGAACCCGGGTTCATCAATGGGGGCATGCTCTCACTCGAATACGCCCCGAGCAGCGGACCGATCGTCGTGATCGATGTGACGGACCTCGATGCCGCCCTCGCCAAGGTCGTTGAACTTGGCGCCGAAACGGTGGTCGAACGGACCGAAGTTGGCGAGATGGGATGGTCGGCGTATTTCAGGGACCCCGAGGGCAACGTCATGGGGCTGTGGCAATCGGCAAACCCCGGTTGACCTCCTCGATCGTGCGGATCTGACTACACAACCGGCTCCCCTGCTCGGCTCAGCGACGCAGCCACCAACCTGACCGAGGCGCACAACTGACCACGCCGTGGTTCATACGATGGCCATGACAACTTCTGGCTCGAGCCCGAGAAAGGTGCCATAGCGAGCGGCAGCCTGCTCGACCGCCTCCTGCTCACCGGGATCGGCTTTGCGGAACAAGTTGATCTCGAAACGGACCACATCGGCGCCCAGAACACGCTTCATCCCCCCGATCATCTGCCCGTCGACGAGGACCATACCTACATTGGCTCCTCTTGTGCGGGGAACGATTCCGGCCACATCGAGCATGTACCTCGAGTCCTGGTAGCCGTTGTGGTACTCATCGAGCACCTGGAGGATTTGGGCTCGTGGTTCCACATGGGACTCGGTCGGGGGTGGCTCGCCAAACCAGTAGGTGCGCCCGTCGTGCTCGAGGCTTTCGAGCCGATCGCCTGCTCCTGCGATGCCGGTGCGGACGTCGGTCAGAGTCAGGGAAGCCCAATACGATAGGTCACGTTCGGTTGCCGGGCCGTGACCGGTGAAGTAACGGGCGGCCAACTCGGCGAGAGCCACGGGCCGGTCGAGAACGTGCGAATCCGGTGCCCGCGAATCCAAGAGTGTGTACGTGTGGTCGGTCCCCTCCATGGCACCGCTACAGATGAGACCCGACAGCTCAGCGCTCGCCAGCATTAGACCGAGCCGCTGGCCTCCGGTCGGCAGCCCTTCATCCTCCAACCGCTCGCGCAGCGCCGTGCGGGTCAGACAGGTCCCCCGCGACAGGGACTCTCTCATCACTGTTTGCGACCTGTCGAGGTCACCGTAGTTGAGATCCAATGTCGTCTGGATTTGCCTCATCGTTCGCAGGATTCGTGGGGCGGTGACATCCACCAGCCAACGGATATCCGCAGGCCGGACAAAATGCCACGTCGGTCGCAGCACGTGGGTGCGCAAAATCTCGCCGTTGTCGAAGAGTCGCTGGAAGACGTCCCGGGTCAAACCATCGGTCCTCGTCGACACGGCCCACGAGGCCTGCTGATAGTTCTCCGCCTGGACCGCCAGCAACCCCTCGACCGCCTCAGGAACCGACCCGAACGCCGGCCCGGCCAGACGCTGGGTGCGAAGACGCCACCGTGCAATGGTTAGATCGTCCATCCAGCTGTTGTCCTTTCAATCGCGGGGCCACGGCGCATCAGCTGCCAAGTAGGTCGATGACGTGTGGCACGTCGTTGCTCTCACGGAGCCGGATGACAAACAGGCCGCTGGTGAGGACCGGCCCAGGCCGCAAGATCGTTCCGGTCAGGCCGGTCGTCGCAGAATCACAGCGACTGATGACCCCATCCCACGCCTGCGTTGGTGTGGTGGCAAGCTCCTCCGCGAGATCCCACGCCTGATCGCGAGCAATCCCGATACTGAACCGGACGATGGTTTGATCGGTTCTGCCACCGATACGATCGAGCATTCGGACCCACGGGGAGACCTCTCCGATCCTGTCCATGACCCCGTCGACCAGCTCGGACAAGATGTCGTTGACTCGACCAAAGTCAGCGCGGAGACCCGAAATCGCCGAACCGGGAGCCACGGTGGCTGCCGCGATGCCGAGGTCGAGATTTATGTGGGCGTTGATCCCGACAAGGAGATGCTGAATGATGATGGGGCGCCAGTGCCCGCTCGCCACAAAAGCCGCCTCCCATGCTGCGGTGGTCCGCCCGCCACGCTGCCACTCGTCATATGCATCGAGGTACCGCTCGGCAAAAACGCGGTCGAGACGCGCCATCCTGTCGTTATCGTCAAACCGACCCGCGATGACGGCGTCCCGCACGGCAATAGTGACCCTGCGATACATCGCCGCGAAGTAGCCGGCGCGGCTTCGAGTGCGGACCGTGTCGGCGACCACGGTCTCGAGACGTGCCAAAACAACATCGAGGTCGGACGTCGACATGAGATCTCCCGAGGAGAAGGCTACATGGATGTCCGGCGGGAATGATCGGCGTGTCGCCGCGGGTCAGCTGTCGGCGTCCTGGGTCTCATCAGTGATGCCGTCGCGGATGGCGACCCCCAGCTCGGCAAAAGCGGTGCCGAGGAATCGGTAAGTCCACTCCTCTGCGAACTTCCTCGCCTCACAGAACACGAGCGGGACCGACGGATGGCGTACCTGGACCCGGGCCACCAGCTCGGCGAGCCAGCCGGGTTCCACATACTCAGACCGCAACATCGACGAGTAGCGGTCCTCGACGACCACGGCGGCGGCGGGCAAGGTCGACAGCTCGGCCATGACGAATGCCAGCGAACCGTCGGTCAGCGACGTCCGGAAGTCGTCGGCGGTCTTCCTCTCGACGCAGGCGACGACAACGTCACCGACCATCACGGCATAGTCACCTGCGGACAGCGCCGCCCGTGACGTAGTGACCGGCCGTCCGGCGAACCGGTATGGGTAGCGCTCCCGCGTGTCGATGACGATCGCCAACTCGTCGAGCCCGGCGGCACGCCGCCGCGGTATCCGAACACCCGGCCGGGCACCCCGGGCGGCCTTCGGTGTCTGCCAGAAGATCGCCTCCCTGCCGCGGAGCGTCGTGAACACGAACTGGCTCCGCTGGTTGCTACGGCGGTCGAGCACCAGGTCGATGGCAGAGCCACGGCGCCGGCACAGCTTGACGGCCACTGTCTGGGTGGCCTCGACCCCGTCGGGCCAACCGTCTTCGACCCGGTGGCAATACACCCGGGAGGCACGGGGCCAGTCCTCCTTTGCCTTGAGCACGATGCCTCCCTCGATGGGAAGCCGGAGCAGGTACGGCAGGCTCGACGCCTCGTCGGGGTTCTCGCCGATCAGGAATGGATCCACGCCACCAGTGTGCCGGATCCCAACCACCGTGCCAACGACCCTGTTAGAAGGCCGGTGTTAATCGCCCGTTCTGGTTCGCTCGCTCCGTCGTAACGGCCGGATTCATTGGTGGGGCGAGCCGGTACCGCTCCCGACTCCTATAAGGAGCTGAGATAAGCCTCGACTCCGGTCTGCATCTGCTCAGACAGCGGCTCGGGATGGTGGGTGGCGATGATCTCTCTGGTCACCTCCGTCAACCGGTCCGGCAAGCTTCGAGCATGGTTGGTGCCCCGCTCCCAGTAGCGTGGCGGAATCCAAAGCGCATCCCGGAAACGCTCGAAGGTGTGCATGTGTGATGCGAAGTTGTCCACGTCGTCTCGGCGGCGGGCGACATCGTCGATCGTTTCTCCGGCTAGCTGTTCGTCGGTCATTCGCAGCGGCCGGAGGAGTTTGCGCGCGCGATCGACCATCATCCGGCTCAACACGAGCATCCGCGGATCGTACAGGTAGCCACGCTTCAGATACGCCATGTCGTGTACCAGCGTCGACCCGGATTGCAGCGCGAGCAGGATGCTCTCGTAGGCCTCCATGCCCGCCTGGAAGTCGGGCTCGACCGCATCGCTGCCGCCGGCAAATCCCCAACTGGGCAGACCGTAGTACTCGCCCAACCCGGCGAACATGGCCACGGTCCGCGCCCACTCGGGCGACCCGTAGCAAACACCCGAGGTGCGCATATCCATCGACGAGCAATTGGCACCGCTGACGACCCGGGCTCGCTCGTTCTTGAGCGTCGCCACCACCAAACCGGAGAGGAACTCCGCGTTGCCTTGATTGACCGCACCCTCGATGGTTATGGGTGCCGTGGCGCCGCAATTCGCGCCCGCCGCAAACATGCACGGGTATTCCCGCTCCGCAGTAAAGAAGAGCTTGTCGACTACGTCCCCATCCAGGTGCAGCGGTGACAGCGGCTCCAGGTAGGCAACCAGCGTGGGTCTCTGCCGCAACTGCTCCTCACCGCCGGCGACCATCTCCGCGATCCGGTACGTCTGCACCAGAGAATCGAAATCTGCCGCAGTCACCACTGCCGGCTTCGGGGTGTGTCTGATCATCTCGAAATACAGTGAGGGATACACGTTCGGCAGTTCCTGGGGAAGAGCCATGGTCATGACGAAGTCGAAACCGACCGCATCTGCCACCGTCACGTTGGTTCCCACATCGGCAACGGTCGCCCGTCTGATCTCGCCGGTGTCGAGATCCCTGACCTCTAGCGCATCCGAGCCGGGGCCGAAGTAGCTGTCGCCGCTCCTCAGCAGCATCGCAGGGTCCCCGTCGCGGCTGTAGATCTGGATCTCGCCTGAGGTAGCGCGGGCTTTTTCCAGTCCCTGTTCGACCAGATGCCTCGGGATCAGGACGCGATCCTCGCCATCCCGGGTCGCTCCCGCATCGAGGAGCAGTGAAGCCCCCTCGACGTGGTCGATCTTGATGCCGGTCCGTTCGAGCAGAGCCACCGAAGCGGCATGAATCTGCTCGGCCTCCCGACGAGTCAAGATCGGCGTGTAGTTCATGCGTCGCCTCCGGTGGACGATTGTCGTGGCTGATCGGAGCGGATCCAAACTGACTGCTGCCGGCTAGTCGGCCCAAGCGGAAGTGACCATTGACTCTCGGCACGGGGCCTGCCACCGCGGCACACTGCTGGTCGTGAGTTCAACCACGCTCGATACAACATCGCTTGAATCGAGAGCGGAGCTCTTTGGTGCGCTGAGTGACCCGATCCGGCTCTCGATCCTGGATCGGTTGAACCAAGACCAGCAGTGCGTGTGCGAACTCCAGAGAGGGATCGGAATCGCACCCAACCTGCTCTCCTACCACCTTCGGATCCTGCGCGAGGCAGGGCTTGTGAAAGCGACCCGTCGCGGCCGGTGGGTCGACTACAGCCTCGCCGAAGATGCATCTCAGACTCTTGCCGGAGCAATGCCGGCAGCGCTCGTCGAGGAGATCAAACCATGACAGACACAGACACCCCGACACCGGGAGCCGAAGCCCCGGTCCTCGAACGTCTCTCATTGCTCGACCGGTTCCTGCCGGCATGGATAGGGCTCGCCATGGCGGTCGGGCTGCTACTCGGTCGGCTGATCCCCGACCTCAACGATTGGCTGGACACAGTCAAGATCGGCACCGTTTCGCTCCCCATCGCCGTCGGGCTGCTCGCCATGATGTACCCGGTGCTCGCCAAGGTCCGATACTCCCAGATCGGGGACGTCGCCACCGACCGTAGGCTCATGGCCACCTCCCTCGTGCTCAACTGGCTGATCGGCCCGGCGCTCATGTTCACGCTCGCCTGGCTCATGCTCCCAGACCTCCCCGAGTACCGCACCGGGCTGATCATCATCGGGCTCGCCCGGTGTATCGCCATGGTGCTCATCTGGAATGACCTCGCTTGTGGCGACCGGGAAGCTGCTGCCGTCCTGGTCGCCATCAATTCCGTGTTCCAGATCGTCGCCTACTCGATCCTCGGCTACTTCTATCTCGAACTCCTACCGGGCTGGCTAGGCCTCGGTACTGCGTCCCTCGATGTGACAATGTGGGAGATTGCGAAGATCGTGCTCGTCTTCCTGGGAATCCCGCTCGTAGCCGGCTACCTGACCCGACGCTGGGGCGAGCAGAGCCGCGGAGTCGAGTGGTACGAGACTCGGTTCCTTCCCCGCATCGGCCCGTGGGCGCTGTACGGTCTGCTGTTCACGGTTGTTGTGCTGTTCGCACTTCAGGGTGAGACCATCACGAGTCAGCCGTTCGATGTCGTCCGTATCGCCATCCCGCTACTCGTCTACTTCGGTGTCATGTGGGCGGTGTCATTCGCCATAGGTATGTGGCTACGGCTCTCCTACGAGAAAAACACCACCGTGGCGTTCACCGCCGCAAGCAACAACTTCGAGCTTGCGATCGCTGTTGCCATCGGCGTGTTCGGCGTCACCTCAGGTGAAGCTCTTGCCGGTGTTGTCGGCCCCCTCATCGAGGTCCCCGTCCTCGTCGGCCTCGTCTATGTGGCGCTGTGGGCGCGGAGACGCTTCTACTGATCCGTTCCATGGTCGACACATGGGGGCTTGACTTCAAGTGTGCTTGAAGTTGTACGTTGTCCGGCATGGACACACACAACAACAACACAACCCCAGTCGCGATCATCACCGGGGCATCCCGTGGATTCGGCTTGGCTACCGCACGTGCGCTCTTGGAGGACGTCTGGTCGCTCGTCGTCGACGGGCGAAACGGTGACGATCTCGCCACTGCCGTCGAGAAACTCTCAGCGCCGGGGCGCGTGGTCGGTATCGCAGGGGACGTCGCCGACCCTGCCCACCGCAAGTCTCTCGTCGACGCTGCGGCAGCTCTCGGACGGCTCGACCTCCTCGTCAACAACGCGTCCTACCTCGGGCCGAGCCCACAGCCGAACCTGGCCGACTACCCCCTCGACGTATACCGCCGTGTGCTCGAAGTCAACACGATCGCTCCTCTCGCCCTGATCCAGGAAGCGCTGCCGCTTCTCCGTGAGACCGGCGGCATCGTCTTGAACATCACATCCGATGCGGCTATCGAGGAGTATGCGGGTTGGGGCGGCTACGGATCGTCAAAAGCGGCACTCAACCAGCTATCGCACGTGCTTGCAGCCGAGGAGGAGACGGTGAGAGTCATCTGGTTCGACCCGGGCGACATGAACACACGCATGCACCAGGAAGCGTTCCCGGGCGAGGACATCTCCGACCGCGCCGACCCCAAGGACCGTGTGCCGGCCCTCCTCACCGCGGTGAGGCGACGCGAATCGGGGCACTACGTGGCGGCAGAGCTGCTGGAGGCAACGTGACACTCGCCGCTCGCTCAATCGAGTTCACCCTGCCCGGCGACCGGGTCGCTCAGCTGCCGGCTGAAAAGCGCGGCCAGAATCGTGATCGGGTCCGGCTCATGGTCGCGCACCGCTGGTCCGTTCAGATCACCCACCGCACGTTCCGGGACCTAGCCGACGTTCTCGGTCCGGGGGACGCCCTGGTGGTCAACGTCTCTGCGACGCTCCCAGCCGCTGTCGATGCTGAGACGGGTGACGGCGAGCGTATCCGCCTTCATCTGGCAGGCCCGACCGGTGGCGGCCTATGGGCCGTTGAAGTGCGGCGAGTCACACGAGGCGGCGGAACCTCACCGGGACCCCACGTCGAACCACAGACCCTGTCACTCCCCGGCGGCGTTTCGATCACCCTGCTGGCACCAAGTCCCCGATCACCACGGCTATGGATCGCCGCGATCGAAGGAACGCCCGATGTCACCGAGTTCCTGGCCGACAACGGCAAACCGATCCGGTACACACCCGGCCCAACCGTGCCCATCGAGGACTACCAGACGGTCTTTGCCACAACGCCCGGCTCTGCGGAGATGCCAAGCGCGGCCAGGCCGTTCACCGAGACCTTGGTGACCGACCTCATCGCTCGCGGCGTGGCGGTTTTGCCGGTTACGCTCCACACCGGCGTGTCGTCCTACGAGGAACGCGAGACCCCCGGTGAAGAGCGGTACTCGGTGCCCCAAACCACCGCTGCCTCACTCAACGCATTGCGCGCCGCAGGAGGAAGGATCGTCGCAGTGGGGACCACGACCGTGCGGGCCCTGGAGACCGTCAGCGACACGACGGGCGTCATCCACCCGGGCAGCGGACTCACCGACCTCGTGGTCACCCCTGCCGGTGGGGTGAGATCCGTCGACGCGCTCATCACTGGTTGGCACGAGCCCCGCTCATCACACCTGCTGCTGCTCGAGGCCATCGCCGGTCGAGAGCTTCTCGGCAAGGTCTACAAATCGGCCCTCCACGAGGGCTATCTGTGGCACGAGTTCGGTGACAGCCTGCTGATTCTGCCGTAATGAACAAAACGGTGCGAGCCGGGAGTGGCGAGCCACCCGGCTAGGGTCGGATGTAGTCCCCGCTCGGGAGGCCTATGGCTGATACCACACGTGAACCAGGCCCGGTCGAGATGCACCGAGACGGAGCGGATTGGCAGACCGGCGGCGGCCCTTCGTTCCTCAATCAACCCATCTGCATCTCGTTCGAAGACCTCGATCGCGCCGGCGCAGACGTCGTGGTGCTCGGCTCGCCCTGGGACGGAACCATGGGAGCCCCGCCGGGCACCCGTCACGCACCTGCAGCCATCCGGAGTGCCGAATACACGGGGGCGAAAGGTGGCGACTGGACACACGCGGCCGTGAGGGTGAACCCTCTGGATCACCTGACCATCGTGGACTTTGGTGACGCACCGGTCGTTCCAGGATCCGTTGAGCACTCCTTCGAGGTGATCCGCCATTACGTTAGGGAAATCAGCGGCCGAGGTGCCTTCCCTCTCATTTTCGGTGGTGACCACGCAGCAACCTGGCCCCATGTCCTCGGTGTGACCGATATCGTCGGCACCGGGGCGATCGGAGTCATCCACTTCGACGCCCACTGTGACACGTGGCCTCTCGAAGACTCCGAGTACACCAGCCACGGGTCGGGGATGCGCCAGATAGTGGACGGCGGTCTGGTCAAGCCGGAGCATTTCATCCAGGTGGGTCTTCGCAGCTCCACCGACAGGGAGACCCTCGCTTACATGGAGTCGATCGGTATGCGATCCCACTGGATGGCGGAGATCGAAGACAGAGGCCTAGACACGGTCGTCGACATCGCGGTGTCGGAGGCACAGGACGGCACAGAGGCGGTGTTTCTCACGGTCGACATCGACGTTTGTGACCCGGCTCACGCTCCCGCCACCGGCGCCCCCGAGCCCGGAGGGCTCACCGGAGCCGAACTGCTCCGATCGGTGCGCCGGATCTGCCACGAAACACCGGTCATCGGCATGGACATCGTCGAGGTGAGCCCACCATACGAGGCGGGTAACCGGATCACCGCGATCCTCGCCCATCGCACCGCAGTCGAAGCGCTGACCGGCCTCGCCATGCGCCGGCTCGGGCTACCGCCTCGATACGTACACCCCCGCCCGGCTCGCGGACCGTGATCACGCGAGGGCAGAACCGCTACAACGTCTCGACGCGGTGCGACTGAACACACCGGATGTCGTCGATGAGCGGCTTCACCCCGGGGAATACCTACGTTCAGTCCCCGACCTGCCGCCGACCCTGCCGTCAGACCGCCAGCCGGATTGCGTTCCATGACACCGGTGGGAGCACCACCTCGACATCGGTGTCGTTCTGGACGGGCTCGGCGGCACGCCGTGGCGCGATCCGGTGGGATCATCCATCGTATTGACCGCACGAGCCGCCCCATCTGGGAGATGGGGTTAGCCTTCGAGCAGCGAGGCAAGTGCCCGCTGGTCGCCGTTCGCGAGCGCATGCTCGGCGCGCAGGCTGTCGAGGTCCCGGTAGATCGATGCGACGGCGGTGATCCTTCCGGCCTTGCGGTAGCCGACAAGAACATCTCGCCGCTGGGGATCACCGACCACAATCTCCTCGTCCCAGCCGTCGAGGTGGCCGGTGACGTTGATCGGCACGTCGTAGTGCTGACTCCAGAAGAACGGCGGGTCGGTGAAGGCGACATCGTGACCGAGCATGTTGCGGGCCGCTGTCTGACCCTGGCGTTCCGCAAGCACCCAGTGCTCGATACGGACCGGGTTGCCATCCGGACCGGGGAAGCGGGCAATGTCTCCAGCCGCCCAGATGTTTGGGTCGCTCGTACGCAATCGGTCGTCGACAATGACGCCGTTGTCCACGCTGAGCCCGGCAGCATCGGCCAGTTCGATACGCGGGACCACTCCGATCCCCACCACCACCAGGTCGGCGGGAAGCAGCGTTCCGTCGTCCAACTCGACGTGGTCGTCCCCAATCCGATCGACACCTACCCCGAGCCTGAAGTCCACACCCTGGTCCCGATGCAGATCGACGATGAATCGGCCCAACGTCTCGCCGATCAGGCGGGCGAGAGGGATGTGCTCCGGGGCCACCACGGTGACGTGGATATCTCGGTGCCGGAGCGACGCGGCTACCTCCAGACCGATGAACCCGGCGCCGACGACCACGACCTTCTCGACATCGTCCAGGGCGGCGATGATCGCCCTGCTGTCGGCGAGAGTGCGCAGGTAGTGGACGTGGGAGAGATCGGCCCCTGAGACCGGGAGCCGTCGAGGTTCGGCTCCGGTGGCGAGAAGCATGCTGCCATAGGGTGCCTCTTCACCGTCCGTCATGACGACTAGATTCCGGTCCGGATCTATCGACTCGACCCGTTTCCCCGTGATCAGGTTGATACCGGCGTCAGCGTAGAACTCGGGGGGACGCAGTGGCATCCACTCCTCGGGCGCAGTTCCGGCTAGGTAGTCCTTGGAGACGTTGGGCCGGTCGATCGGTGGCTCGTCTCCGACCAGCGTGACGGGGCCACCATATCCAAGGGTCCGCAGCCTCTCGGCGGCCGCCGCACCTGCTGCTCCCGATCCAACGATCACCACGGACTCGGGCACCTTTGGTGGCAGGGGGGTTGGCGTCGCTCCTCCCTCGCTCGGCCCCGTGATAAACAGGCGATCCTCTCGCACAGTTATGTCGTAGGTCGGTATCGAATTGAGGGCCGGGGCTCCTACTGCAACCCCGGTGGCGAGATCGAAGGCCGCATGATGCCACGGGCAGCGGATCTCACCCGCTACGCAGAAGCCGTCACCCAGCGGACCTCCGTAGTGGGTGCACCTCCCACCCACAGCGCGCGGCCCGTCTCCGGTCTGCACCACGATGACGGGTTTGCCGTCATAGTGACCGACGCTGGGAATCGCGACATCGAGCCCACCGACAGGCAGGCCATCCTTCTCGAGGTCGGGGCCGCTCAGCTTGGTCTCACCCGCCATCTCTCCACTCCCTTCGATCTTCGGTCCCGGTTGTCGGCAAAGCGAGCCGGTCGCTCCACCACCGGGTCTAAAGTCAAATTGTACCGACTTTAGATTTGGGTGAGGTACAACAGATTCGGGTCGTAGCGATTCAGGTGGTGGCACCGGGCCGGAGACGAACACAGCAGTAGCCGTCGAGTGGTGCGAGCACCGCGGTGGCGTCGGACCCGGAGCCTTCGATCATTCCCTCAACCAGGGCAAGGTTGAGCCCGCAGGTCGTCTCACGATCCTGGTCGCGGAGCAGGTGAAAGGGACAGTTGCGGAATCGGGTCTCCCCGTCGTCGACAACCACCGGCTCGTATCCGGTCGCCACCAGCGCCTCCACCAGGCCCGGGCCGCCTATTTCACGGCCCGCACGACGCGCCGATTCAGCCAGAACGGCACCATCGATCGCAGCAGCGCGCACCGCTTCAAGGAGGATCCGTGCCGCCACCTCGTAACGGCGGGGAGGCACCGAGATCGCATAGACTTGACCGGAACGCCGGTACAGTTTCGAGGGCCGACCCGCCCCTGGCCCTTCCCTGCCGGTGAGGCGTCGGAACTCGAACTCCAGCAACCCGTCACCGGCGAGCCGTTCCAGGTGGTAGGCGGCAACCTGCCTGCTCACTCCCACCGCATCGGCAGCCAAATCCCGGGTCACCGGGACCTCGCCGCCGGTGGACGAGACGTAATCGTAGAGGGCACGCCGGATCGGCTCGGCCAGCGACACGAGCACCTCGAGGTCATCACCCTCTCGGGACGTCTTCCTGGTGCGTTCGGCCGGATCCAAAGGCTGCTCAGTCGTCACCCTGCCATCCTAAAACGCAATCAGATTGACAATACAAATCGGGAAGGTTCTAGATCGCAGATACTCCTCTTGGAAGGGAGACCGCCGTGACACGACGCCAGGCGGGCTCTGTTCGGTACGTCGTGCTCAGCGTTCGCTGGGCTCTGCGCCTGACATCGGGGCCGAGTCCGCCTGCCCGTCTTGGTCGTGGGTGGGAAGCAGCCCCTCAACCAGGTCCGCAGCCTTGGCGTCGCCTCCGGCCTGGTTGAACGCTTTGGCGACCTCCCCGGCCCTCTCGGCACACCGGCGTGCCCTGTCCACCGCCCCGGCGATCCGTTCCGGTGTCAACCTCCTCGGGCTGAGCCGAACCCCGGCGCCGGCATGCTCCACCCTTCGAGCCACTTCGAGCTGATCCCGCCCAAACGGAACCACAACCACCGGCACCGAGCCGGCCAGAGCTCTCTGGGTGATCCCCATCCCGCCATGGCACACCACCACGGCCGCACGCCGGCAGATCGGGTCGTGCGGTAAGAAGCGCTCGACACGAGCATTCGACGGTACGTCGAAGTCATTCGGGTCCTGTCCGGCACTGGTCCCAACCACGAACACATCCTCATCGGCGAGGCCGTCCAGCGCAGCCTGAAGGAGGACACTGTCGCCCTGCCGCTCGGTAGAACACGTGACCAGAACGATCGGGCGGTCGATCTCGACCAGCCAATCCGGGACGCCGGACGGCGGGTTCCATGTCGCCGGACCGACCATCACATACGACTCCGGCCAGTCAGATCGCGGATACTCGAGCGGCTCTGCCGTGAAGTAGATCGTCAGAGGCGGCCGTGTGAAGAAGTCGTTCAACGTGACGACAGGATCGAGTGCCTCCGCTCCACGGATCTCGTTGATGACAGGCAGAAACACCTTGGCCATCTGCTCCAAGAACATCCGTCCGACGATACGGTCACGGAGTCTTCCCAGGGGTCCCTTCGCCAACGGCAGACCTGGACCGAAGGGCGGGGCATCCCGCGACGCGAGGGGTGTGAAGTAGGGCTGGAATGCGCACCAGGGCAACCCCGACCCCTCGGCGGCGGCCAGGGCACCCCAGGAGTTGTTGTCTACGATCAGGACATCTGGATCATGGCTCGCGATGGCCCGCCGCAGATCGAGACGGTCCATCGGTCCCCGATCCCCGAACGTGGCGACCGCCCGCTCGAGCGACTGCTTCGGGTTACGGCCCTTGTAGTCGTCCATCTCCCTTGCCTCGACGGCCGGATCCATGGCGTCGGCACCCAGCCCGAGCCCACGCACGAGCTCGACCTCGGCATCAAGGGTGACCACACGCACATCGTGCCCCCGGGACGCCAGCTCCGTCGCCGGCCCCAGGATCGGATAGAGGTGTCCCCGTGCCGGCGAGGTATAAACCAGTATGCAAGCCATCATTGCCCTCCCGTATCTCGCGCCAGACCCTCGAGCAGGGTCAACATCGTCGTTTCTACTTCGCCACGGCTGAGCCCACGGTCGAGCCGTAGAAGCTTCCACACGTAGACGTCCGTCGCCGCCATCGCCGCCTCGAACACACGCTTGCGCTCGTGGCCAGCCACGCCGGCCAGAACCGGTGCACAATGCTCCTCAACCCAGCTCTCGTGGATCATGCGTCCCTCGGCGAGAACCTCGGCGATCATCGGGAAGCGGCTCTCTTGATTGAGAAGGTTGATGACGGTCCGCCCGTCGTTCTCGTAGTGGCCGACGAGGGACCTCACTGCCGTCTCGAGCGACCCGCCCCCTGATGCGATCGGCTCCCTCTCCTCGATGATTCGAGCTCGCTCCCGTTCCGCAAGAAATGAGAACAGGTCCTCCTTCGACCCGAAGCGACGAATCACAGTCTGAACGGTGACCCCGGCGCCGTCGGCGATGTCCGCCAGCGTGACCTCGTCGAAGGTCATCGATGCGAACCTCTCCGCTGCAGCATGGAGAATCCGCTCACCCGTCTCTTCAGCCGCACGAGCCCGACTCGTCATCCTGTAGCTGCGTCGGGTCGCTCCCGTTCCTTCTTTCATATTAGTGCAGTTAACACGAAAGCAGGATAGAGCGCAAGCGATTCCGGTCCGGCGCTATCTGTCCGTCGCCGATGCTCTGCCGGTACAGTCGTGTCATGACCATCCTCAGGTCGATCAGCCTCTTCGTCGTAGCCGCCATCGCAGAGATCGGGGGTGTCTGGCTGGTGTGGCAAGGAATCCGGGAGAAAAAGGGCCTGGTCTTCATCGGAGCCGGTGTCATCGCCCTCGGGTTGTACGGGTTTGTCGCCACCCTCCAACCCAGCCCCCATTTCGGTCGGATCCTCGCCGCCTACGGTGGCGTCTTCGTTGCAGGCAGCCTCGCCTGGGGCATCATCCTCGACGGGTTCCGGCCCGATCGTTATGACATCGTCGGGGCCGCCTTCTGCATCATTGGTGTCGCCGTGATCATGTACGCACCCCGCTGAGGCGCCCGCCGAGATTGCCGCCTCCAGCCGGCCTGGTTTGCCCGGCCGAGCAGTGTGGCGACCGGGATCAACCCGCCTCGTGGTTGGCGCGATAGACCCTGACCTCGACCCGCTCCATGGTGACCAGACCCTCACTGATCATCGCATCCAGTGTGGGGAAGACGGACTCGATCTTGTCGTAGCTGTCGACGCATTCGATAACGATGGGCAGATCCTCGGACAGCCTGAGGATGTGGGCTGCGTGTAGACGACTCGACTTGCCAAAGCCTTCGATGCCGCGCAGCACTGTGGCTCCGGCCATACCTGAGCTGCGGAGTGCCTCAACGATCGCCTGGTAGAGCGGACGACCGTCGTAGCTGTCGGACTCGCCGATGAAGATTCGCAACAGCCTGTTGTCGGTTCCGTTCTCCATAGATGCCTCTCTCTCAATGATGAGTCGCTCAACCGACGAGCTGGTAACCGAACGCGGCCAGCGCCACCCCCAATGATGCCAGGACGGCAAGGTTGACGACGGCATACATCGAAGGGCGCGGCACGACACCGAGCCCGATGGTCTCCGCCATCCAGGTGGAAAAGGTGGTCAACCCGCCGGTGAAACCCGCTGCCGCGGTCCACCAGACGGTACCGTCGCCGGCACCGAGGATCATCCCCAGCAGGAATGAACCGGTCAGGTTGACCGCAGCGGTACCAACCGGCAACGATGCGCCGGTGCCGCGGTGAACTGCACCAGCGAGGATGTACCGGGCCAGCGCTCCAATCGAGCCGGCGATGGCTGCCACCAGAATCGTCACCGGACCACCCTCCCCAGACGCTGTCCGAGCAGCGCGGCCGCCAGCCCACCGACCAGCGACGCCAGCACATACCCGATAGCGATCGGCCCCTCTCCGGTGGCGACGAGACGGGACACTTCGAAGCTGAAGGCCGAGAAGGTCGTGAACGACCCGAGCCCACCGATCGCCCAGAACTGGAGCGACCATCGCGCCGTGATGGCGCGTTGACGGCGAGCCAGGTAGAAGCCGAGGAGGAGGGCGCCGGAGAGGTTGACCAACAAGGTCGTGGTCGGAAACCGGCCGTCGGTCACCGGGAAGATCTCGCCGATCGCCGCCCGCAAGGCTGACCCAACCACACCACCTGCCAGCACCGCCGCCGGCGCTTGGACGCTCCTGGTCGAGAAACGAGAAGACTGATGCTGCCGTCGTGTCTGTTCGAACACAGGGCTCCCACCTCTAGAGGTCTCGGTAGGAGCCATCAGCCACATGGGCGGTTCCGGCGAGCTCCATCGCCGCAGCGGCACTATAGATGGTTCAGATGCCGGGTCTCATCGCCTCACCGCTCCGGATACCGTCGTCGTCGGCGTCGAGGGCTTGGTAGCCTCGTCGGGTGACAGACTCAGCGCTCGACAATGCTCGATCGGCAATCGCTCAATGCCAGAACGTCGTTGGGCGCTTGCACAAGCTGTGCTGCGACCCCGACCGAAGCCCCCGAATGGCCGCCATCGAGGAATCGCTGGTCGCCATCGGTGGCGACCTCGACTCCAACGACGCCGAGTCGCTCAACGAGGCCGTCCGCCGGCTCCGCGATGTCGGCGGGGCGATCGGTTCTCTCCAGGTGGACTGCTGTGCCCCGGCACGGATGCCGCTATACGCCGAGACACTCACTCACCTCAACACGATCCAACTCGGGATATCGAAGGAGTTAGGACGCGCCCACTGACCCGGGGGCCCGGAAATCGACCCGGCATCGGTTGGAGGACAGACACCCGAGTACCCGGGAACCTGGGCGTCCAGGTGCAGCGTCAGAGCGCCATGAACCATCAGAGCGACCCGGATCAGCAACGCCGGGACCGGTTCGGGACTCTCTTTGCGGAGGTGTACGAGCCGGTGCAGCGCTATGTGCGTCGCCGGGTAGAGGCCACCGCCGTGGACGACGTCGTGTCCGACACAATGCTCACCCTGTGGCGGCGTCTCGACGAGGTGCCTGTGGAAGCACATCTCCCCTGGTCGTACGGAGTCGCCCGACGCAACATCGCCAATTGGCGGCGCTCCAATATGCGACGTGTCCGGCTGCTGCGACGGGTTGCGGCAGAGCCCCGGCATCCCGAGACATCGGGTCATCCGCTCGACGCTGAGCTCGAGATTGCACTTACCATGCTCGACGGTGCCGATCGGGAGTTGATCGAGCTGTGGGCTTGGGAGCAGCTCGAGCCCGCCGAGATCGCCCTCGTCTTAGGCGTCAGCCCGAACGCGGCGTCGGTCCGTTTGCACCGGGCCAAGAAGAGACTCGCCGGCAATCTCGAGATTGCCGGTAAGACCGGCGGGTCCTCCGGACACTCACACGGTGTACAAAGCAAGGAGGACTCGTCATGAGCGACGACCATCTGAGAGACAGGATGTCGGCGTCGAACCCGGTCCCTCCTTCACACCCGGTAGACCCGGTCACCAGCGATCGGGCTCGTAGCCTCATGGAGGGCATCATGTCAACACCAACCAGCGAATCCACCAGCGAGACCAACAGAGAAACCAACAGCGAAGCCGGCGACACGAGAAACGGCACCGGCATGCGACGCAGGACCCGGTTGGTCACGGCCATCGCCGCCGCCCTGGTCATTCTCACCGGAGTGGGAGGCTTCATCGCCAGCCGAGGCTCGCAGCCCGAGTCCCCTCCGCTGGTGTTGAGCGCCGAAGGCGGAAACGCCCTCGCCTCCTGCCTGCAATTCGACGTCGACATCCTCGCCGACATGAGCCCTGCATTCGCAGGCACCGTCACCGAACTCACCGACTCGGTCGCCACAATCGACGTCGACAAGTGGTACACCGGCGGTGACGCCGACACGGTCGAGATCCAATACCAACCCGGCTTCGAGGCGCTCATCGGCACCCCGAACCTCGAAGTCGGCCAGCGCTACCTGATCACAGCCACCGCAGGCACCGTCAACGGCTGCGGCTACAGCGGGCCGGCCACCGCCGATCTCGAAGCAGCATTCGACCAGGCATTCGGAGGCTGACGACAGACAACGTCCTCGATGGCACCACGACCTCACCAGCCGCCGCATCACCCAACGAGTGAGGCGACGGCTGGTTGGGGAGGGTGCCGTCGGCGACGGCGACCGAGGGAACCCGAAACTCGACCACGCCGGCGACGATACGGTGCGTCTCGACGACACTGCCACCGCCGGCTCTAGTTGCAGCCCGCCGGTCATGCGGCCGGCAGTACCAACCCGGGCGACCACCCGCCAGCCTTCCTTACCCACGAGTTCCCACTCAGCCGCGCGTGCCTCTGGGTTCGTGACGTCGAGGAACATGCTCGGGCCCTCGAACATCATCTGGACTGCCCCATGCCGTACAGTTTCTCGCCCGGGTTCGGCTCGAAGGAGGCGGTGATCCGGTGGCCGCCCCCGAGTTACATGCACGAGGTTCTCGAAGATGTAGCCGCCCCCAAGCAGACGATCGGCTCGGTTCTTCGCTGAGCACATCTCGTCACTCGACTGTCAAGACCGTCCCGAATCCGTCGATACAACTACATGGCCAATGCCCGTCTCGACAACAGAGAGCTCGATCTGATCGTGTCGGCTATCCCAGCCCCTGTCCTGGTTGCCGACTACACGCCGATCATCGAGCGCTTCGATGGGATGACCGGCGACAAGCTGCGCAGTTTGCTGCGCGATGATGACACCCTCTTCACTGAGACGCTCAGCCTTCCCCGGTCCGTCGCCGCCAGCCCGGAGTGGGTCAGGCTGTATGGCTCCCCGCTCACACGCGACCTCCCCGAGCTCGGTGAGCGCCATTTCTCGCCGGCGACCTATCCCGAACTGCACACAACGCTCCTCGAACAGTTCACCGCCCCGTTTCGGGGAATCACCTCGATAGTCCGGGAGCACGCGGCACCGACGCTGCTCGAGGATGTCATCGTGCGCTCCCACTGGAGCGTATCGATGGATGCTGCAGGTCCCCGCTGGGATCAGGTCGTCATCGTCGACATCGATGTCACGGACTTGCGTACGGCTCAGCATGACCTCGAGATACTCCTCGACACGAAGGAGGCGCTCGTTGCGTCGAAGGATCAGCTGATCGCTGCGGTGTCCCACGAGATCCGCACGCCGCTGTCGGCGATCGTTGGTTTCGCAGGATTGTTGCGAGACTCCCAGGATCTATCGGCAGACGAGCGGCACGAGATGATCGAGCACCTCGTGCAACAAGGCGCCGACCTGGCAGATATCGTCGATGACCTCCTCATCTCCGCCAAGGCCAACCTGGGCCAACTCGAGCTTGCCAAGGTGACGATTGACCTCGCACTCGAAGCCGCCCGGGTTGTCAAGGGCATGCCTGATACGGGGCATACTACGGTCTCCCTCTGTTCGGGTGGCGCTCGGGCGCTCGCCGACCCGGCCCGGACCCGCCAGATCATTCGCAACCTGCTAACAAACGCAGCCCGATACGGGGGTCCAGAGACAACGCTCCGAGCCGCCGTGCGTGACGAGTCCGCCACTCTCCAGGTCAGGGACAACGGCCGCGGTGTGCCTGCGGATAACGTCGACAAGATGTTCGAGGCCTACCAGCGAAGCGACGAGCCGTCGGACTCCGTCCCCGCGCTGGGGCTGGGTCTTCACATATCGCGGACGCTCGCCCGCCGGATGGGTGGCGATCTCACCTATCGCTATGAGGACGGCGAATCCGTCTTCGAGCTGGTGCTGCCGCGCGCCGCGGCATCCGACGAGATGCATCAATCCCTCGTGCGAACAGGATCCGAGACCATCGCCCTTCTACGAGCCTCCTCCTAGCTCGAGCACGAACCCGCTGAGACGTGCGCCGGGCTCCGGGCGAGCGACGGCTCACGACAAAGACCCACCGCCACGTACATGGCGTGCGCCCCGCAACTGGAGCTGTGATCTGTGGATGATGACCGCCGCCTACCGCGGGTGGGTGCCCGGCAACCTACGCCGCCACCCGGCAGGTCCTAGCGGTGAGGACGTGTATCGAAGCCGCTGATCTGGGTATGGATGTGGCAATAGCCAGTCACGGAGATAGACATATGCTTGCATTCGGAGTGATCCTGATCATCGTCGGAGTTCTGCTCAATATTGGTACTCTCTACACCCTCGGCTGGGTCCTTGCCGTCGTTGGGGTGATTCTCTGGGTTCTCGGCGCCGTCGGACGACAGGTTGGGCCGAGAAGCCACTACTACTAAAGGCACCCCAAGAACCTCTCCCCATAGCCCGTCAAGAACGAGGGGTCGGCTCGAGCCGACCCCTCGTCTCGTTACTCGAATTGGATCAGGTTTCCTGCTCACCCTTGAAGACGGCCTTGACACCGCCGACCCCACCGGCCGCGATGTCGCGTACGGTGTGAACGGCGGACTCGCCGATCTCCTCGGCTGCCTCGAGGGCTCCCTTGGCCGCGGCCGTCACGGCATCCTCGGCACTGAGGCCGACTCGCTTCGCCCCGTCGAGTGCACCGGTCAGTGCGCCGCTCGTCGCCTGAGCGATGTCGGCACCGACCTCACCGGCACCCTGGACGAGGCCCTTTGCGGTCCCTTTGATCGCTCCCAGGACATCGCCTCCGATCCCAGAGGCTCCAGTCACGGCGCCCGAGACCGTGCTGGCGGCAACACCGAGGATGTCGCCGGACACATCCTTGGCGCCTGCCAAGGCCGCGCGGCCGAGCGCCACGGCTCCCTCGGTGAGGCCGATACCGGTGTCCTTGGTAGCCGTGATGATTCCCTCGGCCACGGCCGCGGCGGTCTCGGTGACATCTTGCCCAATGTCACGTGTCTCCCTGAAAGTGGCACGGACGATGTCGGAGATGACTCCGACTCCAACGGCGGCAATCTCGCCGACACCCTGGAGGACACCGATGACCATGCCTTTGACCGTCTGGACCAATCCGGTCCCGACGTCCTCAACGGCGCCGAGAGTGCCACCAATCACATCGGATACCGTCCCTGCGGTTGCCTTCGCCACGTCACCGGCGCTCTGAAGCGCCGAGACCACCATGTCCTTAGCGACACCAGCCGTCCCGCTAACGGTCTCACCCGTCCCCTTGATCACCTCCGAGACCTTCTCCCTCACTCTTACTACGATCGATTCCTCTGCCATGATGCCTCCCTTCCCTCGGGTAGCGCATAGACCAACCATACGCATTCTGTCGTGGTCGCGCCCAAGGATTCGCAATAGACACCGCCATCGATGCTCTTACTCCCACGATTGCCGATCCGGTGGTAGAAGGGTGACGGAACTCGATTTGGTGTGTGACTGTGGCCGGCTCAGGCGGGGATACCGGACACAAAATCGGGCACATCGACGGTCGGAGTGAGCACGTAGGCACCTCCGGACGTGGTATCCGCCGTCACCGGTAGCTCAGCGGTCCGGACCTCCGAGGTGCGGAAGTCCCACACCCAGCCGACCGCGTCCGAGAGCGACAGCGTCTCATCGATAGTCAGGTACGGCGCCACGGAGCGCAAGGTGGCGAGGATGGCAGTCGGCCCGGAGCGAGCTGACTGACGATGAAGCATATCGATCAGGAACTGCCGCTGTCGCTCATTCCGCTCGAGGTCAGACACACCGGGCACTACCTCCCAGGTTCCGTCGACCTGTCGTTCGGTCTGCCGCGACCTGAGCCACTGCAGCGTGGTCTCCCCGTCGGCAACGGTGCAACCGGTGTCCAAGTTCAGACCCGACTCCTCATCCCGGAGGGCATGATCGGTGCAGATTTCATAACCACCGATGGCATCCACGACCTCTTGGAACCCTGCAAGGTCGACGGCGACGGCATGGTCGATGTTCAGCCCGGTGAGCGTCTCCAGGTCCGCTACCAGGCTGGCAAGGCCGTTGCGGTCGTCACATCCCTGGAATGCATCGGCGATGCGATGGCGCCCGCCATCACAGGTGTCCTCGACGTAGAGGTCCCGGGGGATCGACAAGAGCCCGATGTCCGCTTCCCGACGGATCGCCAGCATGATCACATCGGCCCGTTGCCCATCGAATGTGCCGAAGTCGTCCAGATCGTCGAGCCCTTCTCGTGAGTCCGATCCGACGAATGCCACCACCGACGGTGGGGGCGACGTGTTGGTCGCGCCAGAGGCGTTGGGTGACCCGGCTGTCGTGGTAGTGGTCGAATCCGTCGTCACCGGCAGGCGGTCGATGGAGCTCCAGGCGGTCGCGACGCCTATCGCTTGAACCACTCCGGCCGCCGTCGCCACAATCAGAACGGTCACGAGTAGCGCTCTCAAAAAGGGGAATCCGTATCGCGTCAGAATCGCCTGTCTCCTTTTGTGAGTTCGCCATGGGCGGATTGGCTGGTTGTGGGAGCCATGGGTTCTCTGTCGGCTCTCTACTTACCAGGTAGCGGTGACTTCCAAACACCACTTGCCCGTTGGTTCAGCTCACACCCACCGCGAGAAGTCGTGAGAAGTACCGTTCCCGGTACGTGTCGTGGGGTCGGGTCGTACTCCTCGCTGAGCTGAGCGATGCGCTGCTTGGCTTCCGGCGTGCGGCGACGATCTATACGTTTGTTCCGTCGGTCCTGCGACCCCATCGTCGAGACTACCAATCAATACCATTGACACTTCTTGATTCGACGTGCAGACTTCGGTCGATCGACCGAACAGTGAGTCACCGTGTCCACCACGTCAGCAACCAGAGCAACGATCCTCTCAGCGGGCAGACAAGCACTGCTCGAGTCTGGATACGCCGCGCTATCGACCCGCAAGGTCGCCGAGATTGCGGGCGTGCCGCTGAGTCAGATCCACTATCACTTCGGCTCGAGACACAACCTGGTGCTCGAGCTTCTCGAGGTCGAGAACCAACACCTGCTGCACCGGCAGCGTGAGATGTACGAGACGGAGCTGCCTGTGTGGAAACGGTGGGAGCAAGCATGTGACTACCTCGACGACGACCTCGCGTCCGGCTACGTCCGGCTGCTGCACGAGATGACCGCGGCTGGGTGGTCGGACGGGGACGTTGCCAACGCCGTCAGACGGATGTTGCGCGGATGGTTCGAGCTTCTCGAAACCACGGCGAGCAAGGCTTCAGAGCACTTGAGAGGGCTCGGCGGATTCACACCCGCCGAGGCCGCCGTTCTGGCAGGAGCGCCGTTTCTCGGTGTCGAGGCCCTCATTCTCCTCGGCTTCGAGGACAAGGAGCTCCCGATGCGCTCGGCACTGCGCAAGGTTGGTGAACTGCTCCGGTCTTTGGAGGAGGACGGGTGAGGGCGCGCCATCCCGACGTAGCGGCCTCCGTCGATCGTGACGGCGTGACCCTCGGCTACGAGGTATTCGGCGCCGGGGAGACCGCTGTACTGCTTTTGCCAACGTGGACGATCATTCACTCACGGTTCTGGAAGATGCAGGTCCCCTACCTGGCCCGCTACTACCAGGTGATCACCTACGACGGCCCGGGCAACGGGCGCACCGATCGCGTTACAGATCCACACCGCTACAGCGCGGACTCGTACGCGGCCGACGCTGCCGCAGTACTGGATGCCTGTGGGGTCTCTCGGGTGGTTGTCGTGGGTGTCTCTCTGGGTGCGCAGTACGGTGTGCGACTCGCAACGCTCCACCCGGACCGGATCGCCGGCCTGGTGATGGTTGGGGCCGCACTCCCACTCACGCCACCTCCACCTGAGCGCGCCGGAATCGCAGACACGTTTCTCGAACCCTATCCGGAGAACCCTCGGGATTGGGAACGCTACAACCTGGCGTATTGGCACGACCACTATGAGGACTTCGCCGCGTTCTTCTTCCGCCAGGTCTTTTCCGAACCACATTCCACCAAACCGCAAGAGGACGCGATCGGTTGGGCGATGGAAACTACACCCGACGTCCTCGGGGCCGAGGCAAATCGCCCGAGACCGGCTTCTGAGGGAACTATCGGCTCGATTGCATCTCCGGTCGACGCGGCCACGATCTGGTGCGCGATGCTCGAGAAGCTCGCATGTCCCGTGCTGCTGGTCCATGCGCCCCAGGATCGCATCCAACCATATGCCGCCAGTGTCCAGGCAGCGCGGATGACTGGTGGAACGCTCGTGACGATGGACGGCTCGGGGCACATGCCCAATCTGAGAGACCCCGTCCGGTTCAATCTGATCCTGCGCCGGTTCATCGAGGTGGTCTCGGGATGAGGGCTAGCTCCCCCATCGAGAGCGGCGTGCTCGACCGCGACGGTACCGGCATCGCTTACGAGGTGCATGGTGACGGCGCAACGACCCTCTTGATGGTTCCACCTGCCCCGATAACACATTCGCGTATCTACAAGGCGCAGGTCCCCTTCCTGGCCCGGCATTTTCGCGTGGTGACGCTCGATGCCCGCGGCAACGGGAAGTCCGCACGGCCGCCCGACGTCAATTCCCATACCCGGCAGAACAACGTCGACGACATGGTTGCGGTGCTCGATGAGACCCGAACGACGGCGGCGATCCTCGTCGCTCATTGCCACGCCAACTGGTGGGCAGTCGACTTCGCGGCGGCGCACCCCGATCGGGTACTCGGACTCGTTGCGATCGAGCCGGGGGTCCCGTACGTCGGACGGCCGCAGCCACACTGGGTTGAAGCCGCAGCGCATTGGGAGGAAACCCTCGCCGATCCGCATGGCTGGGAGCTCTTCAACAAGCAGGTGATCGTCGATCAGCACAGCCGCTGGGTCGAATGGTTCTTCAGCCAACAGCTGGTGGAACCGCATTCGACCAAACAGTTCGAGGACGCGGTTGGCTGGGCGCTCGACTCCACGGGCGACGTCCTCGTTGCCGGTGAGGAAGGCATCGAGATCGATGCCCCATCGCGCGAAGAGCTCGAACGATCCATCGCACGCATCGACTACCCGGTCTTGGTGATTCACGGCGAGCTCGACATCTGCCAGCACGTGGATCGCGGACGAGCATTCGCTGAATCGACCGGCGCCGACTTCCTTCTCATCAATGGAGGAGGGCACCTGCCTATCGCCCGGGATCCGGTCAAGGTCAACAGCAGAATCAGAAGATTCGTCGATCAGGTAGTGGGGGTCCCAATGAACAGCAGCATCTGGACTCGAGGTCTGCACCGTCGCAAGAAGGCGCTCTTTCTGTCATCGCCGATCGGGCTCGGCCACGCACGCCGCGACCTGGCGATTGCTGCTGAGCTCAGACTGATCAAACCCGACGTCGAAATCGAGTGGCTCGCCCAACATCCGGTGACCAGCGTTCTGTCGGATGCAGGCGAGACCGTACATCCCGCAAGCGAATGGCTCGTATCGGAATCCGCACACATTGAGTCCGAAGCCGCCGGCCACGACCTTCACTGCTTCCAGGCGCTGCGACGGATGGATGAGATTCTCGTGGCCAACTTCATGGTGTTCCAGGAAGTCATCGAAGAGGGGATGTATGACGTGATCATCGGAGACGAGTCTTGGGACGTCGACTACTACTGGCACGAAAACCCCGAGTTGAAGAGGGGCTCGCACGTGTGGTTGACGGATTTCGTCGGTTACCTACCGATGCCGGACGGCGGTGACCATGAGGCGTATCTCACTGCCGACTACAACGCCGAGATGATCGAGCACATCGCCCGGTTCCCACGAATCCGCGACCGGGCGATCTTCGTCGGCAATGCCGACGACATCGTGCCGGAGGTCTTCGGCCCAAACCTGCCCAAGATCCGAGACTGGACACAGGAACACTTCGAGTTCTCCGGGTACATCACAGGGTTCACGCCGCCATCCCCTGATCAGGCCGCAGAGTGGCGCACCGAGTTGGGCTACCGGGAAGATGAGATGATCTGTCTTGTCACCGTTGGCGGGTCCGGTGTCGGCCGTGCCCTGCTCGAAAAGGCAATCGCCGCCTACCCGATTGCCAGAGAGACTGTCCCGGAGCTTCGAATGGTCGTCATAGCGGGTCCGCGCATCGACCCTGAGTCGCTGCCATCACATGCCGGTTTGGAGGTGCACGGCTACGTCGATCGACTGTATCGCCACCTGTCGGTGTGTGACCTTGCAGTCGTCCAGGGCGGGCTGACCACGACAATGGAGCTGACCGCAGCGGGCAGACCCTTCATCTACTTCCCGCTCACAAACCATTTCGAGCAGACCTATCACGTGCGCTACCGCCTCGACCAATACGGCGCCGGTCGTTGTATGAATTACAACACCACCGGGGTTCAGGAGCTGGCAAGTGCAATCGCCACCGAGATCGGGCGCTCGACGAGCTATCGCCCCGTCGAGACGAACGGCGCCACAAGAGCCGCAAAGCTCATGGCGGAGTTGATCTGAGCCAACGAGGAAGGAGTCACATGTAGCCCTTGGGCCGTCTAAGAAATCGGTCGAACGACCGAACGATTCACGAATGGGAAAAGACAGAATAAGAAGGGAGATGCGAAGCCATGACAACAGACAGGGCATATCGCAACGGAGTAGACACAGCAGCGCTCTTCGGTGCGCTCGATGCGGTGAAGGCACAGCCCGAAGCCGCCAAGTTCCAATTCAGAGCGAGCAACAACTGGGTGAGCGGTACTCACAGCAGAGGAACCATCGACGGGTTCTTCGGGCTGGGCGCCGAGCAGTCGCACCGACAGGCCTACGTCTTCGACGCGGACCACCCCGAGCAACTCGTGGGAACCGACAAGGGACCCACACCTGCTGAGTTCCTGCTGCATGCGCTGGCGGCATGCATCACTGCCGGCATCGGCAACATTGCTGCCGCCCGCGGCGTCAAGCTCGATCGCGTCGAGTCGACCGTCACAGGGGACATCGACCTCGTGGGGCTGCTCGGGCTGGACGATTCGGTCCGCAACGGATACCAGGCAATCGACATCAGCGTCCGTATCGAGGGAGACGGTACGGCAGACGACCTGGCCGGGATTGTCAGGAGGTCGGTCGCCAGATCGGCCGTCTACGACGTTCTCACCAACGGCACTTCGGTGTCGGTGTCCGTCGAGTGATGAAGCGTCTGGGGGTGGTGACGCACCAGCGTCTCCACCCCCAGACGGGGAGGTGGATTTATGTACTACGACTATGACGTGCTGGTTGTTGGGGCCCGGGTCGCGGGTTCGGCTACGGCGATGCTCCTCGCCCGCCAGGGTCACAGGGTTCTGCTTGTGGATCGGGTCACCATGCCGGCAGATACCGTCTCAACCCACGCAATCTTGCGCACCGGTGTTCTCCAGCTGCGGCGCTGGGGCATCCTCGATTCGGTAGTTGCCGGGGCACCCCCGATCCGCGATGTGGTACTCGGGTTCGGACACGAACGGGTCTCCTTCGAGATGCGCGGCGACTACGGCATCGACGCGCTCTATGCACCTCGCCGGTACGTTCTCGACACAGAGCTGGTCAGGGCGGCGGTCGAGGCCGGCGTTGAATTTGCCGGAGCCACGAGGATGATCGGGCTCCGTCGTGACAGCCGCGGTCGCGTCTGCGGTGCGACGGTGAGCGGCGGCTTGGGCTCGACAAATGTCTCCGCGCGCTTTGTCGTCGGCGCCGACGGTCAGAACTCACGAGTCGCCAGGGAGGTTCGGGCACACCCCTATCTGGCACATCGCCCGCAGAACGCCGTCCACTACGGCTACTACGACGGCATTGAGACCAGCGGCTTCCGCTTCCAGTTCACCCCGGGAGTCAATGCCGGTCTCATCCCCACCAACGACGGCGCCACGTGTGTGTTTGTCGGTCGTCCTGCTCGACGTATCTCGGCGTTTCGCTCCGATCCGGACGCCGAGTTTCGGCACCTGCTGTCGGCGGCCGCTACCGATCTCGCCGAACTTGTGGGCGCCGGGAAACGTATGAGCCCGTACCGGGGAACGTCGGGTTTGCCGGGGTTCCTCCGGAAGCCATGGGGAGCAGGCTGGGCACTAGTGGGCGACTCGGGGTACCTCAAGGACCCGATCTCGGCGCACGGGATCAGCGACGCGCTCCGAGATGCCGAGTTGTGCGCCAGGGCACTCGATCGGGCGTTGCACACTCCCGATTCCGAGGACGAGGCGCTCACCCACTATCACACCCAACGCGACGCGTTTTCGATGCGTATCTACGAGGAGTCGAAGGCGCTGTCGAGCTACCGGTGGGATTCAGCAGAAGCATCGGAGAGGATGAAGACAATCAGCGGTGCGGTCCGCCGGGAGTGCGACGCAATCGTCAATCTTCCCCAGTGGGAAAACACCCCTATGACCGCGACTGGTTGACCACTGGACCATCGCTGACGTCGGCAAAACGTCCTTTCTGTCGTCAGGAGACCACATCCTGCCGCCGGATCTGCGACGGGCAGCGCCCGAGCCTGACTCCAGAACGCGACAACTCAGCAGATCGGGCAACACGCCCACCCACCACCGGCCACCACGCAGGACAACGGCCGCCCCACTACTCGAGCAATGAGATGAGGTCATCCAAAGTCATGCCGCCCACCTCACGAGCGGCACGTGATCGAGCCGACCGAGTGGCCGATCTCCTGGCACGCCGTGTGTCTTGCGTCATTGCCGACGATGACGTGGATGAACCTCGGGGCGGTCGCAGACCTGCTGAGCAGAATGAGCGACCACCCCTTCGGCTTGGCATGCGATCAGTTCAGGTCGAACCGATCGAGGTTCATCACCTTGTTCCAGGCAGCCGCAAAGTCCTCTACGAACTTCTGCCGGCCATCTTCACACCCGTAGACCTCGGCGATGGCTCGCAGCTGCGAGTTGGCACCGAAGACGAGGTCTACGGCCGTGCCGGTCCACCTCGCTTCCCCGGTTTCCCGGTCACGTCCCTCGTAGATGTGCTCTGTGGTCGACACCTGCCATTCGGTGCCCATATCGAGCAGGTTGACAAAGAAGTCGTTGGTCAAGACACCCGGCCGATCGGTGAAGACACCGTAGTCCGACCGGCCGTAGTTGGCGTCGAGGGCACGCAAGCCGCCGACAAGCACTGTCATCTCCGGTGCCGTCAACGACAGTAGGCTCGCCCGGTCCACCAGCAGCTCCTCGGGGCGCCGCTTGTCCCCCGGCCGGGAGTAGTTGCGGAACCCGTCGGCCGTCGGCTCCAGCGCGGCGAAGGCATCCACGTCGGTCATCTCCGCGGTGGCATCGGTTCGACCGGGCGTGAACGGGACCTCCAAGTCGTAGCCGCCGTCTCTCGCCGCTTGCTCCACCGCGGCGCATCCGCCGAGCACGATCAGATCGGCAAGCGACACCCGCTTGGAACCCGTATTGAACTCGGCCTGGATCTGCTCCAGCGTCTGGAGCACCTTCGCCAACGCTTCGGGTTCGTTGACCTCCCAATCCTTCTGCGGAGCGAGGCGGATACGGGCGCCGTTGGCTCCTCCCCGCTTGTCGCTGTCCCGGAAAGTCGACGCCGACGCCCAAGCGGTTGAGACCAGCTGGGAAACCGATAGCCCAGACGAGAGGATCTTGTTCTCGAGCGAGACTACGTCCTGGTCGTCAACCAGCTCGTGGTCGACGGCGGGCACCGGGTCCTGCCAGATGAGCTGCTCGTCCGGTACCTCCGGCCCCAGATAGCGGGCAACGGGACCCATGTCCCGGTGGGTGAGCTTGAACCAGGCCCGGGCAAACGCGTCGGCGAACTCGTCAGGATTCTCGTAGAAGTGCCGTGATATCGGCTCGTAGATCGGATCCATCCTGAGGGCGAGGTCGGTAGTGAGCATCACCGGCGGATGCTTCTTCGACGGATCGTGAGGATCGGGCACCGTGTCGGCCGCCGCCGGATCGGTCGGGACCCATTGCCAGGCACCGGCCGGGCTCTTCACCAGATCCCACTCGTAGCCGAACAAGGTCTCAAAGAAACTGTTGTCCCAAGTGGTCGGGGTGGGCGTCCATATGCCCTCGAGACCGCTGGTGTAGGTGTCGTTTCCCTTGCCGGTCCCGTAGCTGTTCTTCCAGCCGAGACCCTGCGCCTCGAGGCCGGCGCCCTCCGGTTCGGGACCGAGATACCGATCCTCAACCGCACCGTGGGTCTTGCCGAATGTGTGGCCGCCTGCGATGAGTGCAACCGTCTCCTCGTCGTTCATGGCCATCCGGGCAAAGGTCTCGCGAATGTCCTTGGCGGCGGCGAGGGCACTCGGCTCACCGTTTGGCCCCTCGGGGTTCACGTAGATGAGACCCATCTGTACCGCACCGAACGGGTTGGCCAGATCACGATCTCCGCTGTATCGCTCGTCGCCGAGCCAGGTGTCCTCGGGCCCCCAGTAGATGTCCTCCTCCGGCTCCCATACGTCCTCACGGCCGCCGGCGAAACCGAACGTCTTGAAGCCCATCGACTCCAGGGCGACATTCCCGGCAAGGATGATGAGATCAGCCCAGGAGATCTTCCTGCCGTACTTCTGCTTGACCGGCCACAGGACACGGCGCGCTTTGTCCAGGTTGGCGTTGTCCGGCCAACTGTTGAGCGGGGCGAAGCGCTGGCTGCCGGATCCGCCACCGCCCCGACCGTCGTAGATGCGGTAGGTACCGGCGCTGTGCCACGCCATCCGGATGAGGAGCGGCCCGTAATGGCCGAAGTCTGCCGGCCACCACTCTTGGGACGTCGTCATCACCTCTTCGAGGTCGGCCTTGACCGCGGTGAGGTCGAGGCTCTCGAACTCCTTGGCATAATCGAAATGCCCACCCATCGGGTCGATCAAAGGCGAGTTCTTATTCAACACCCTCAGGTTCAACATGTTCGGCCACCAGTGCTGGTTGGCCGTCGAACCGGTGGCGGTGAACTGGTCGTGCAACACCGGGCACTTGCCTGCGGTTTCTCCGTTACTCATTGCTTCCCCTTTTCTCGGACGACTGATTCGCTCGATCTCGTGATTGGCTCTGACATGCCGGGCAGTAGCCCCAGTAGATGACTTCTGCCTCATCGATGGTGAAACCGTGGTCGCCGGTAGCCTCCAGACACGGGTTGCGGCCCACCGCACAGTCGACATCGAAGGTGCGTCCGCAGCTCCGGCAGACGAGATGGTGATGGTTGTCATCGACACGATCCTCGTATCGAGCCGGCGACCGTGCCGGCTGGATACGACGGATCAAGCCCTTATCCGCCAGGGTACCCAGCGCGTCGTACACCGCCTGACGCGAGATCGCACCGATCTCGCTCCGCACCACCTCTTCGATGTCGTCCGCGGTTCCGTGGGGCAGGCGGGACACCGCCCGCAACACCGCCAGACGCTGTGCGGTCACCTGGACTCCGTGCCGGCGCAGGAGGTCGGCTGGATCTTGAAACCCCGTCGGTGCATCACTCATCTGATTCTGGACTCTATCAAGAATCAAACTCTGTCAGCAAGCGGAGAGGGAGCTCCGCCCCGAGTCGGCGTTCCCCGGCGCCCGACCGTGTTATGGTTGCCCGGCAGCGGTCTTCATCGGCCGCCAACGCCTTGCTTGCTTCCTTCGACCCGTCGGATGTCGCGGCGGGACCGGTCGCATACCGACGCCGGACCTCGTCTGCTTGGTGTCCAACCGTCCACGATCGACCGCAAAGGAGAGGCCTATTTTTGCCAGCGTCTATGTAGGCAACCTCGCTTTCGCCACTACCAAGAACGATCTTCGTACCTTCCTTGCGGAGTCGCCGACCGCCACCCCGAAGGACTTGAGCAATGGGTAGGCGCGGCCAGGAGACCCAGGTCAAACGCGCCAAGGAAAAGGCGAGGCAGGAAAAGCAGGCGGCCAAGCGCGAAAGGCGCGCCGCAAAGGGCACCTCAGACGATCCGGCCGTCGACATCGACGAGAAGGCACTGTGGGAGGAGTACGCCCGCCTCAGCGAACGGCACGCATCCGATGCCATCAGCCCCGACCGATACGACAAGGAACGCAACAGAATCCTCGCCGAACTCGGAATTGAGCCAGACTTCTAGGGCCAGACTCCCAACCGCTTTGGCGTCGCAAATCGTCATACTCGCCGGTTTGTGACGCTGGAAGGTCGATCGATCAACCCCTGCCGTTTCCCCGTGCGTAGATGCTCTGGTATATACCCCGTGTCTTGTTGTACACAGCGGTGAACGTCTGGAACCGACGGTCGTAGATCCCGGTGGCGGCGGGTTCAGGCTCGTAGTGCGCTGCGATGCCGATCCGTCCCGGGATGTCGGCCCAAGCCATCTCGCCGATCCCGACGGCGGCGATGAGGGCGGCGCCGCGGGCGTTGGCCAGCACGGGCTGATCAGCCTGCTTGATCGTGCAGCCGAGCACGTCGGCCAGCGTCTGGCACCACAGTGCGGACTTCGCTCCGCCACCGACATAAGTGAGCGCTGGAAACCCGGTAGGAAGCTCCTTACGGACAAATCTCTCCACGGCTTCCTTCATCCAGCGTGCGTTGAGGGCTATACCTTCGAACACGGCACGAGCCAGATCGGCACGGGTCGTGTCGAGAGAGACGTTGAACCATCCACCGCGCACGTTCGGGTCGTCGACCGGGGTGCGCTCACCGTTTAGCCAGGGGGTAAAGACGACACCATTGCTGCCCGGAGGTGAAGTCATGGCGAGCGAGTTCAGCCGGTCGATGGCATCTTCCGGCCTTGGTTGCTGATCGAGCATCCCGTCGTCGGGATATACAACGTTGTCGATGAGCCAGTCGATGGCCTTGCCGGCAACATCCTGAATAGTCGCCACCCAATACCGACCCGGGACCACTGCCGGCAGCGATGCGACGTTGCGGAAGACGTCGGTTCGTTTGAAGGGAACGTGACAGCTGAGCCACGCCGAAGTGCCGATGTACAGGTGCCCGACATAGTCCTCGACGGCCCCGGCGCCCACCGCGGCTGCAGTGGTGTCGCCGGTCCCGGCAACGACCTCGACCGCCGAGCTCAACCGCAGATCGCTGGCCGCCTCCCGGGTCAACCTGCCTATGACGCTTGCCGGAGGGCAGAGCTCGGGGAGCTTCTCGATCTCGAAGCCGGAGCGCCGCACCAGTTCCTCGTCGTATCGCACCGCTCTAGGGTTGCGGTTGTCGGTGCACCATCGCAACGCCGCGGTATCGAACCCGGCAACGGCCCGTCCGGTGAGCCGCATGGTGAGGTATTCGGGCACGTCGAGGAGGTACGCAGCCCGGGCGAACACATCGGGCCGGTGGTGACGCAGCCACTGCGCCTGCCCTACCGGGTCCTGGCCGGTACGTGAAGGGGCACCCCCGGTTTTGGTGATCCACCGGCGCAGCGCACGGGCGTTGTAGCCCGCGCCGGGAACGGTGACGCCACCGGATGTCAGCGAGCGCGAATACGGCTCGCCCCGGCCGTCCATCCAGATCAGTGCATTGTGGAGGTGCCTGCCTTGCCCGTCGACGGGGACGAGCCCACCCCACTGGCTACTCATACAGATCGCAGCGACGTCATGGGTCGGGTTTCTGTCGAGCAGCCGTCGGGTGGCGCCAACGATCGCGTCCCACCAGGCGTCGGGGTCCTGCTCGGCGCCGCCACCCGGCAGCAGCGTCAGCCCGACACGCCCGGCGTCGTGGTCGACCAGCTCACCATCGCCATCGAGCAGGGCAACCTTTGGCCCGCCGGTGCCGAGGTCCACTCCGATGAGCTGCGGCACCTAGACGCCCTCCACCAGGGCGAAGACCTGATCGAATCGCTCCAGTGCGTCGTCGATCACCGCGTCGGTGTCTGCCATCGAGGTGTACAGACGCGACCCGGCCAGGGTGATGATGCCGTGTGCGGCATACGCCGCCCCTATCTGCTCCATGAGCTCCTTGCGGGTGTCCTTCTCCTTGAGCAGCTTCACCGGATGACGCATGTCGAGCAGCATCACACCGCTGCACTCGAGGTGAACAATCGAGCCCTGGTTGTATACGACGTACGGGAGACCGTGCTTGTCGACCAGTCGCTTCAGTCCCATGGCGAGACGGTCACCGGCACGCCCGGCGATGACGGGGGCGTTGGTACGGGCCATCTCCTCGATGGCGAAATAGCCGGCGGCACAGGACAGCGGGTTGGCCGACAACGTGCCGCCGACCTGGACATGGGCGCCCGACCTACCGTCGAGGCCGGAGCCAAACACCGCCATGATCTCGGTGTTGCCACCGACCCCGCCGGCCATCGGAAAGCCACCCGCCACCGCCTTGCCGAGCACGGTGAGATCAGGTGTGACCCCGAAGTACCCGGCGGCACCGCCCATACCCAGCCGGAAGCCGGTGACCACCTCGTCGAAGATGAGCAACGCGCCGGCCTCGTCGCACAACTCCCGGACTTCGGCGTTGTAGTCGTAAGGTGCGGGGCGGGTCCCCGACTCAGGTCCGAGGGGCTCAACGATCACCGCTGCCGTGCCACCCCGCGCCCGATTCTCGACAAGCTTTCGCCTCAGCGCCGCCACGTCGTGAGGGAACACCTCGCGGGTGCGGCTGGTGGCACCAAACGGAATGCCCTTGGCGTTCATCCGGTAGGTGCCGGGCACCCGCAGACCGTAGACCATGGTGTCCGACCAGCCGTGGTAGGCACCGCCCACCTTGATCACCATCTTGTTACCGGTGAAAGTGCGAGCGGCGCGGACCGCGGCCATCACTGCCTCCGTCCCCGACCCGAGCGCCCGGTACATCTCGATGTGTGGCATGTAGCGGTGGATGATCTCGGCCAGCTTCAACTCGTACTCGTGAAACAACCCGGTGACCGGGGCCGACTCCGCCACCACTGCGGCCACCTTCTCGTTGACCGGTGCGTAGTTGCTGCCGAGGATGGTGGGTCCGCCGGCCTGGAGGAAGTCGATGTACGTGTTGCCGTCACGGTCCGTGACGTGAGCACCAGCGGCCTTGGTGATGGCGAGCGGGAAGGGGTAGTTGAAGGCGAGGTTGTGCTGCACACCACCGGGGATACGCTCTTTCGCCCGGTCCGTGATCTCCTTGCTGGCGGCACACTTGGTCTCGTAGTAGTTGAGGACGTCGAGGAGAGCGTCATGTCTCAGCCCGCGCACCGGCTGCGCCAGCAAGGCATCGAGGCGACGCATCGTATCCTCGACATCGGGGTACTCACTTATCGCATATCCGAGACGGGCGGACTCGCTGCCCGAAATCTCGACCACGTCGGTCTCCGGCCCCATCGTTGCTCCGGCCATCTGAGCTGCAATGGCATCGGCGCTGGGCAGTTCCTCGTCGGCGGCGACCCGAACCGGGGGCACCGATTGGGTGATTTGCGCGGCGATCCGTTTCTCGTCCTTGCGCAGCTTGGTGAAGGCAATCTCTCGAACCCAATCCGGGATGGTGTACACCTTGCCCGACTCAGTGACCAAGCTCAGCAGATAGGCGATCGACACCTTCTCCAGCAGGGCCATGTTGAACACTGCCCGGTCGGGACCCGTGCCGAGCGCGACGATTCCATGGTTGGCGATGATGAAGGCGTTGTCACCGCCGGCGACCTTCTTCTCGACCCGCTTGGCGAGGAACCCGGTCCCGGACGGGGCGTAGTCGATGATGGCCACCCGCCTGCCGAGGAAGCGCACCTGCTCGTCGGTCAGCGCCGGGATCTCCTTGCGAAGAAAGGCCAGCGCCGAGGCGTAAGGCTGGTGGGTGTGCACGATTGCGTTGACGTCGGGCCGGACCCGGTACACGTTTGCGTGCATGCCGGCTTCAATCGACGGCTTCATGGCCGGCGCCGACTCATCCGGTACGTGCTTGCCGTCAAAGTCCACGATGCAGACGTCTTCGACCCGCATCTTGTCGTAGTCATAGTTGCTGGGGGTAACCGCGTAGAGCCGCCGACCGGGGATCCGGACGGAAACGTTGCCCTCGGTTGCCTTGAGGTAGCCGCGATCGAGCATGGTGCGGCACATGTCAACCACGTGCCGTCGGGACGCTTGGTGCTCCATGGCCTACCTGCTTTCGTCGACGGGTCGCTGCGACTTCTATCATCACCTATCCAACTACACACTTCTACATACCGACAGCAGAAACTGTGGGGTTCAGATCTATCGTTGTGTGATAGATTCGTCTCCATGGCCGTTGTATCCCGAGCCCCGTGGCAGCGACTGCCTGCTGAATTGGTTCCGGTGTTGCGACCCCGGATCGAGAACACCGTGCAATCGGTCGTCGACGAGATCACGACCTCGGTCTTCGCCGAGTCCGGTAACCCGAAGGTCGAACGCGACATCGAACGCGGGGTCCGGGTGGCCGTCGAACGGTTTGCCGACTTGATCGGAACGGCCGATCCGGCATTGCCACCTGGTGTTCGCGAGACCTTTGTCGAGCTCGGCGCCGCGGAGGCACGGGAGGAGCGCACACCGGAGACGCTTCTCGCCGCATTGCGGATCGCAGCCCGGGTGTTGCTGCGCACAACGACCGAGGCGCTGGCGGCGGCACGGCCACCCACCACCAACGACGTGATCGACCTGTCCGATGCCATCACCACCTATGTCGATGAGCTGGCCGCGGCCAGCACCGACGGCTTCACCCTCCAACACGCAGAGCGAGCGGGCGAGAGCGACCGTCGACGGCGTCTTCTCGCCGAGCTGCTACTACGTGGCAATGCTTCGGAACGGGACGTGATCACCGCATCGCGTGACATCGGATGGCGATCCATCGACACTGTCGTGCCGGTGCTGGTGTCACCGGAGCACATCAGGGACGCGCGCTTCCACTACCGCCAGGACGCGGTCGTAACCGAGCGTGAGCACAATTCCATAATCATGTTGCCGAACGGTCCGGTTGCATCCCGCCCCCAACTCACACAGGCGTTGCACGGGAAAGGCGCGGTTGTAGGCCCGACGGTCAACTGGACGCGGGTCCCCGAGGCCGTCCGCCTCACCGAAGTCACCGCAAGCGACCCCAATTGGCTACCGGTACCAGACCCCGTCTTTGTCGTCGACCATCTGGCGGCGCTGGCGCTGCGCGGAGAGCACAGCGCGTTCACAATCCTCTCGGAACGAAGGCTCGCGCCGTTCGCCGACCTCAGGGAAGCCACCCGGAACCGGCTGCTCGAGACCCTGCACAGCTGGCTTCGCCACTGGGGCTCACGAACCGAGGTCGCCGCCGAGCTACACATCCATCCCCAGACTGTCAGCTACCGCATCCGTCAGCTCCGGGACATGCTCGGCGCCGACCTCGACAGCCCCACGACGAGGTTCGAGCTGCTGCTGGTTCTCTCCGATCGAACCGCACGCACTTGACTCAGCGGTCGTGCTCCGGGCCGAGCACCGGCTTGATGTCGAGGATCGGGGTGCCGTCGATGGCCTCGAGGTGATCCACCCCGACGATGTAGCCATCGATCGACGTGATCGTCACCCGATGCAACCCGATCGGGTTGGGTCGACCCGCGGAGCGGGTTGCGAACACGCCGGTGAGCGGTCGGCTCGTGTCATCTCTGGGATGTACGGCCAGGACGTCACGGTTGGCGGCATGCAGCCAGGTCACCACGACGATCACCTGACCCGGCCGCAGCCCGACCAGACCGGCGCCGAGATCGAGGTCGAGATGCAGGATGGCAGGTGGAGCATCACCCTCATCTGGCTGGCGTGGAGCCTGGTCGCGGTCGGTGAGCAGCGATTCAACGTGGCCAATCACCCGCAGCGGCGGTATATCACTCGTCATGGCACACCAGCACCCGCAGTCGGTATCTCCACCTCCGTGGGCGCAGGATCCGGCATCCGGGTAACGAGCCCGGCACTGACCGCCAGCAGGGCGAGTGCCAACACGAGCGACGTCGTAAACGAACCGTCGCTGCTTCTCATCGCCTCCATGATGAAGACAAACACGACTGCACCCTGCCCAAAGAGCTGTATCAGCCCATTGGAGGTGCCCTCAGGTGTGGGCTGGGTGATCTCGGCTGCGTATTGCATCCCGATCGGGAGGGCGCTGACCAGAAAGAACCCGAGGACTACTGCCGAGCCGGAAAGCACCAATGCCGAGGTGGCAAAAGTCAGACCGAACAGACCCGGGATCGCACCAACGAAGGCGATCATCAAGTAGCGCTGTCGCTTTTGTTGTCGATCCGAGAGGAGCGGCATGACTACCGCACCGATGAGCCCGCCCCCGACCATCAGGGCACCGAGGGTCCCGGCGTCGGTAGGGTTGAAGCCACGGGGACGGACGATGCCCTCGATCCAGGTGGTGACACCGTTGAACACCCCCAGTCCGATAAAGGACGCGACGAGAAACAGAAGGAACGGCTTGACACCGACAGCGTGCTTGAGACCGTCGAGCATCAAGGCACGAGGTTGATGGCCGGGCTCACCCGGTGGGGTGGGTGGAGTCTCGCGTGCCAGCACCAAGAACAGCACCGCAGAGAGGGCCGCGATCGCGCCATACAACAGCTGCACGGTCGAGATAGCCATCGTCTCGATCAGCACGGGGGTGAGTGCCAGCCCGACCGCGGTCCCGACCAGATTGGCCAGCGTCACCATCCCGACCGCGGTGGCGCGACCATCGCGGGGAAACCACTTCGCTGGCACCGTCGTCCAGGCGTTGAGCAGAAACGGCTGGGCAACGGCGATGCCGACCGTGCTCCCCAACACGAGACCGTAGTGAGCTCCGGCGAAGCCACGCAGCAACCCGAAGATCCCCATCAGACCGGCTCCGATCCCAACCGCGACACGGAACCCGTAGGTGTCGATCACCCACGACACCGGGATGGACAGTGGGATGAAGGCGATCATGAAAACCATCGCCAGCAGACCGACTTGCAGATCGGACACCCCGTAGAACCCCGCAGCCGGCCCTGTGATGGGTGCGTAGCCGATCCACAGCATCTGGATGGTCAGGTTGATGAACATAAAGACCGCAAGCACCACCCAGCGATAGCCATATAGCCGATACTGCCCCTTCATAGAGAGCCTCCCGTCCATTCGACAATGGCGACGATCCCGCTGCTTGTCCGGCGACGATAGACGGCCGGACGTCATGACGCTGTGCGTGTCCCGAACTTGCGTACGACAGCCACGGCATTTGCGCTCAGATACGCAAGAAGACCGGGTGCGGTGGCCTACTCCCTCGCCGCGCGTTCGGACTTGGTGCGCTGGTGGTCGATCATCCTGCGCAGCGACGACTCGGTCGTGGCCACGTGAACCAGGGCGGCAGCCTCGCCGAGGACCGGATCGTGCTCACGGAGCGCACGTAGGATCTCTGCGTGCTGGGCGATTGTCTGCGCCTTGGCGTTGTCTTCAATAATCCCTCGCCATGTCCGCAACCGAACGGTGCGGCTCGATACACCACTCAGCATCGACGCGAGGGTGGCGTTACCGGATGAAGCCGCCACCACCGCGTGGAAGTCGCTATCGAGCTGCATCAGTTCTTCTTCCGTCTCGGCTGCCCTCATCCCCTCCAGGAACGATTCGAGCCTGGTCACCGTCTCGTCGTCGACTCTGAGAGCCGCTAGAGCCGTGGCCGCTGGTTCGAGGATGCGACGGACCTGCACCAGCTCCAACGAGAAACCCTCCGCCATGAGCTCTGCGGCCGCGCCGATGCCGGCGAGCAGCTGCTCGGGTCGGAGACTCGTGACGTACGTTCCATCACCACGGCGGACATCTAGCACCCCCGCCGTGGCCAACCCTCGCACGGCTTCCCGAACGGTGTTTCGTGAAGCACCGAGCTCGCCTGCAAGCTCGGCCTCTGCGGGAAGCCTGGCTCCGGGGGCCAAATCGCCTGTGGCGATCATCTCTCGGAGCTGCCGTATTGCTGCCTCTGTGAGCGGGGCGGACATATTCTTGTTAGATTCCCATTAGACATCGGATGTTTCCGACCCTATTGTAACCATGGATGTGACAAAGGATCGAACACAGGAGACATTCATCCTATCACTCGTCACATGGAGGAGACTGTCGAAGTGGCGGATTTGGCGATGAGTCCCACGGAGGATGCCCGACCAGTGGAACCAGAATCGCACCCACACGCACCACAAGGTGATCCGGCAATGGACGGTAGAGCACCTCACGAAGAGCATCGATCCGGCAAGGACACGTCCCTGCGGATGACGCTGCTTCTTCTGCGGGCAGGTCCTCTCCTCATCCTGATCGCTCTCGTCATCGTGATCTCGTTGGTGACACCTGTGTTTCTCACCACCCGCAACATCGGCAACGTACTGGCACAGAGCGCGGTGATCTCCGTGCTCGCGATGGGACAGCTGCTCGTCATCATCTCACGGGGAATCGACCTTTCCGTCGGTTCGATGGTCGCGCTGTCAACGGTGGGCGGCGCTTTGGTCTTTCGGTCCGGCGGCTCCGTAGTCGCGACAATCGCTGTGATGGTTGGAGCCGGGCTGGCCGTTGGCCTGGTGAATGGCGTTCTCTTCGTCAAGGGCCGAATCCCCCACCCTTTTATCGTGACGCTGGCAACGCTCACCCTGGTGCGAGGCGTGGCACTGTGGTTATCGGACGGCCGACCGATCCAGGGAATGCCAGAGCTGGTCCAGGTGATCGGCGGGGACTCCATACTCGGCTGGCTCCCGATCTCGACGTTTGTCGTAGCCGGGGTCGCCATTGCTGTTTGGATGCTGCTCAATCGGGTCGTCTGGGGGCGCTGGATCTACGCCGTCGGTGGCAACCCGGAGGCGGCACGTCGCACCGCCATCCCGACCTCCGCAGTCTTGATCTCGGTGTATGTGTTCTCGGGTCTCACCGCAGGGATTGCCGGTCTGCTCACCGCAGGTCGCACCAACGCGGGGGCACCAACGTTTGGCAACCTTGCTGAGCTCGATGCAATCGCTGCCGTGATCATTGGTGGCGCCAGCTTCCTCGGCGGGCGGGGCAAGGTGAGCCACGCGCTGGTCGGGGCAATGATGATCGGAGTGATCCGGAATGCGATGAACCTGGCGAACCTCGAGGCATTCTTCCAACTCATCGTCGTCGGAGTCGTGATCCTCATCGCGGTGGAGTCCGATGTGCTTCGCGGGCGATTGGAGGACAAGCTCCGTCTGATCCAGGCGGCAAGAACGTGACCGGCGGCCTCCCCACGCTCGCGGTAAGGAGCGGCACCAAGCGTTTTGGTGGCGTTCTCGCCCTCGACGACGTGAACGTCGAGGTATTCGCGGGAGAGGTCCTAGCGATCCTCGGTGACAACGGTGCCGGCAAGTCAACGCTCATCAAATGTATGAGCGGCGTTCACCAGCTCGACTCGGGCACCATCGAGGTGAAGGGCACGACAGTGCACATCCACAGCCCATCCGATGCACGCGCCCTGGGCATCGAGACCGTGTATCAGGACCTCGCCCTGTTCGACAACCTGGGACCGGCTGCCAACTTCTATGCAGGCAGAGAGGTCGCTGGGCCGCGCTGGCTTCCAAGGGGAATGCGGCTCTTGCACACGAACACAATGTCACGGGCTACACAGCAGATCCTGGATCGGCTCGAGGTGACAGTACCCGACCTGGACTCGGCCGTTGGCCTGATGTCTGGAGGACAGCGGCAGGCGGTTGCGGTGGCGCGCGCCACCGCGTTTGCCTCTCGCCTCGTGATCCTCGACGAGCCGACGGCCGCGCTAGGGGTACGTGAGGCCCGCCGCGTCCTCGATCTCATTCACCGATTGCGCGATGAGGGCAAGGCAGTTGCCGTCATCTCACATGCGATGGATCACGTAATGGAGATCGCAGATCGCGCAGTCGTGATGAGACGAGGTCGCATTGTCGGTGAGCTCGTTCCAAGCGACAGCTCACGCGAGAAGATCGTGTCTCTGATTGTGGGAGGTGACCGCTAGCGAGTTGAGTCGCGACACGCCAAACGGTCGAGGTGACCGGGTGGCACGGGAACAGGCCACAAGCGTGGCCCATAGGAGGAGAGAGGTAACGAAGAATGAAACCATTCAAGACGCAATGGCTATTTGCCGGATTGATCGTGGCGATGCTTGCAGTCGCCTGCGGCGGTGAGGGATCGGATGACACGACCACGACCGCCGCATCGAGCACTTCGGCTGCGACCGAGACCACCGACACCGACGCCGCAGGCGACGCATACAAGCTGGGTTTGATCACCAAGTTTCCCGTCGACTTCTTCTTCACAATCGAGGACGCCGCGAAAGCATGGGCGGATCAACATCCAGACGTCGAGCTTATCACGGGCATGGGTGCATCGGCCTCCGATGACGAGGGTGTAATTGCCCTCATCGAGTCGATGGTGGCTCAAGGTGTCGACGGGATTGCGATCACACCAACCGGTGAGGCAGTGATACCAGCTCTCGACGCGGCCATCGAGGCGGGTGTGAAGATCGTCCTGATCGACAACGACCTCCCCGACTGGACCGGCAAGTCGGCCGTTGTCGCGACCGACAACTACCAGGGTGGTTTCCTCGCCGGAGAGTGGCTGGCAGAGAACCTGCCCGCCGGATCGACTCTCGGGGTCCTCGAGGGACGGGCCGGCGTTCCCGCGCTCGATGACCGCGTCACCGGGATGATCGACGGGCTCGGCGACGCCGACATAACAATCGTGTCGCAGACGCCCACCGACTGCGACCAGGTGATGGGGGTTTCCGCAACCGAGGATATGCTCACTGCGAACCCGGACGTCACCGCCATCTACGCGGCCTGCGGCCCGCCAATCATCGGTGCGATCGAAGCGATCGACAACGCCGGTATCGCGCCCGAGGACATTGTCGTCGTCGGCTTCGATGCTTTGCCGGACGAGATAACGGCTATCCAGGCCGGTACCGAGGATGCCTCCATCGCACAGTTCCCCCCAAAGATGGGTGAGTTGGGCGTGGATACGCTGTATCGCGTGGTCATCGGTGAGTCGGTGGAACCCAACGTCGACACGGGGACCGCCGTGGTGACTCCCGACAACGTCAACGACTTCGGCTGAGAGCCGCAGAGACGCTGAGACCGCCGGGCCGGAGAGTCCTCGAGGCTCCACCGGCCCGGCGCGTCACGTGGCATTGGAGCTTTGATGAGGATCGTTGATCTGACCGCGCTTGACATTCGATATCCAACTTCGCGCTCGCTGGACGGGTCTGACGCGATGACCGGTGAGCCGGATTATTCCGCTGCGTACGTCATCTTGAAGACCGACAACCCCGGCTTCGCCGGCCACGGTATGACGTTCACCACTGGACGCGGCAATCAGTTGTGTGTCGCTGCCATAGAAGCCCTGGCACCGCTCATTGTCGGGCGCGACCTCGGGGTGCTGGCCGCCGATCTAGGCGCGTTCTGGACATCGCTGATCGACGACGGTCAGCTACGTTGGGTAGGACCAGAGAAGGGTGTGATCCATCTAGCCACCGCCGCCGTGGTGAACGCCGTGTGGGACCTCTACGCCAAGGTCGAAGGCAAACCGCTGTGGCGACTGCTGGCCGACATGACACCTGAAGAAGTCGTCCGGTGCATCCCGTTCCGCTACATAACTGACGCCCTCACCCCGGGCGAGGCGCTCGCGATCTTGAGAGATGGGCTCGTTGACAGAGAGGAACGGCTGGGAAGGATCCTGAGAACGGGCTATCCGGCATACACAACGTCTGTCGGGTGGCTCGGCTACCCCGAGGACAAGGTCCGTGCCCTGTGCGCCGAAGGCGTGGCACAAGGATGGCGTCATTTCAAACTGAAGGTCGGCCGCAATCTCCAAGAAGACATCCGACGAGCCGCCCTGGTACGTGAGGTCATCGGCGATGAGAATGCCCTGCTACTCGACGCAAACCAGGTGTGGGACGTCGACGAGGCGATCGACTGGATGAAGGAGCTGGCCGTATTCGAGCCGTTGTGGATCGAGGAACCGACAAGTCCCGACGACGTGTTGGGCCACGCCCGCATCGCCCGGGCCATGGAGCCGATGGGCATCGGCGTTGCCACGGGTGAGCATTGCCACAACCGGGTGATGTTCAAGCAGCTCTTCCAGAGCGATGCGATCCGCTATGCCCAGATCGACCCATGCCGGCTTGGTGGCATCAACGAGGCGATCGCCGTCCAATTGATGGCGGCGAAGTTCGGAGTGGCAGTGTGTCCCCACGCCGGGGGTGTCGGGCTATGCGAGTATGTGCAGCACCTCTCGATCTTCGACTATTTGGCAGTGAGCGCTAGCACTGAAGGCAGGGTGACCGAATACGTGGACCACCTGCACGAGCACTTTCTCGACCCGGCAATCGTTCGCAACGGCCACTACGTGGCGCCGTCGGCGCCGGGCACCAGCATCACGATGTACCCGGCGTCGTTGGAGCGTTACGCGTATCCATTCGGCAGCGAGTGGGATTCAAAGCTCGTCGAGGGCGTCTGAGGTGAACACCCATAGGGGAGCAGTCCTGGTGACCGGTGGTCTGGGCTGCATAGGGTCGTGGACTGTGCGCGCGCTCCTGGTCGCAGGCATCCCGACGGTGGCGTTCGATTCCGGCGACGACACCCGGAGACTGCGGAGCATCGCACCCGATAGCTTGTTCGCAAACGTACGGCTCGTGAAGGGTGACCTCACCGACCTCCATGCCGTCGAGACTGCCGTGGCCGACAACGGGGTCGACCGTATCGTCCACCTGGCCGCGCTCCAGTTGCCGTTCTGCCGGATGGACCCGCCACACGGAGCGCTCGTCAACGTCGTCGGCACCGCCAATGTCTTCGAGGCGGCACGCCGGGCCGGTATCCGGCAGATCGCCTACACCAGTTCGTTGGCCATATTCGATAGGCACACCGGGCGCATCGACACCGGTGCCCTCCCCCTGCCGGCTACCCACTACGGGGTATACAAGCTGTCCAATGAAGGCACCGCTCGCGCCTACTGGGAGGAGTTCGGCGTAACCAGTATCGGGATTAGACCGATGACCGTATACGGGCCCGGGCGCGACCGCGGGCTCACCAGCTCTCCATCGCGGGCGATACTCGCCGGTTTTCTAGGATGTCGCTATGAGATCGGGTTTGGCGGACGCACGCTGTTCCATTATGCCGGCGATGTCGCCACCGCCCTGGTCGCTGCCGTTCAAGCCGCCGTCGCCGGAGCACACGTGGTGAATCTGAACGGCGTCAGCGCACCCGTCACCGACATCGTTACCTCCCTCCGCCGCATCGTCGGCACCGCTGCCGACGGGATCACAGTTGCCGCCGACGCGCTGCCGTTCCCGGACGACGCCGAGACGGCGGGGCTCGAGATCATCGGCCCTCCCCCGGTCACACCGCTGCATGACGGTGTTGCCGCAACAGTCGATTTCTTCCGAGACCTGGACAGAGAGGGCCGCCTCGACCCGGGGGACCACGGATTGACCGTCGAGAACCGTGTCGCCGGCGACATCGAGACTGCCGGGAGCACAGCATGAAACCCGTGCCCCGGCGCATCATCGACGCCCATCACCACTTCTGGGATCCCGCCACTGCGGACTATCCGTGGATGACGGGCCCATACGAGAGGCTCAGGAGGAGTTTCGGACCGTCCGACCTCGCTCCGCTTCTCGAAGCCAACGGAGTAGCTGGAACCGTTGTTGTGCAGGCACGTCAAACCCTCGCCGAAACCCACGTGTTGCTCGAGGCGACGGCGGCCGCTCCGTGGATCCTCGGTGTGGTGGGCTGGGTCGATCTCACCAGCCCGGACGTCTCGGAAACGGTTGCCGGTGTCAGCGAGGGGTCGCACGGCGAACTGCTGGTTGGAATCCGCCATCTCGTCCACGACGAGCCCGATCCCGAGTGGCTGCTCCGAGCGGACGTGCAGCGGGGATTGACCGCCCTTGCCGAGGCGGGGCTGGCTTACGACCTGCTCGTGCGTGTCCGTGAGCTCCCGGCGGCCATCGAGACGGTTCAACGACTCCCGGGGCTTCGTTTCATCCTCGACCACCTCGCCAAGCCCGTGATCTCGGAGGGGCTCATGGAACCGTGGGCAAAACTGCTCGCCGGGCTCGCCAACATGCCTAACGTGAGCTGCAAGGTGTCCGGCCTCGTCACCGAGGCCGACTGGGAGTCATGGAAGCGGTCGGATCTGGTGCCGTATGTCAAAGTGGCGGTGGACCTCTTTGGCCCGGATCGGTTGATGTGGGGATCCGACTGGCCCGTGTGCACCCTGGCCGCGACCTACTCGGAAGTGCTCCAAACAGCGTCGAGCGTCCTCTCCGAGTTGATCGGCGGAGATCTCGACCCGGTTCTCGCAGGCTGCGCCACCAACGCCTACCGTCTCGGATCTTGATGCTTCATGGCGACCGCTGTAGCAGGACCCAAGATACCCACCGACACACTCGACAGGTTTACCCCGGATCAGCCGGATTCACCGTTAGCGGAGACGGCTCACCCAAGGTCTGAACCGTTGGCGGTCACACGGCCGGCGATTATGCCCATACACCGCTCGATGCACTCGTTACCGCATGGCTCGGGCACCTTGGGCGACAACGGCTCGGAGCACCTCTGCTTTCGTCACCATCGAAGTGTCCCCGGGTGTCGTCATCGTCAGTGCTCCGTGAGCGGCACCTATGTCGACTGCCTCCGCCGGCGGCCTACCGTCGAGGAGTGACCAGATCATGCCGCTGGCGAAACCATCCCCTCCCCCGACCCGGTCGTAGATCTCGAGGTCGGGGCGAAGGCGCGCCTCGTGGAACTCGCCCCCGGTGTAGATGATCGCGCCCCAGTCGTTGAATCCGGCGGTCTTTGCGTTACGCAGGGTGGTGGCGACCACCTCGATGTGTGGGAACCTGTCGAGGACATCTCCGATCATGGATTTGAAACCCGAAGGGTTGAGGTTGGTGATCTCCGCATCGAGATCAGGGACCTCGAAGCCGAGCGCAGCCGTGAAATCCTCCTCGTTGCCGATCATGACATCGACGTATGGAGCGAGCGCCCGGTTGACCTCAATAGCGCGAGCCGGCCCGCCGTGCGGTTTCCACAGAGACGGCCGGTAGTTGAGGTCATACGAGACGACGGTACCGGCCTCTCTTGCCGCACGCATCGCCTCGTGAGCGACCTCTGCCGTCGACTCGGAGAGAGCGGCGAAGATGCCCCCGGTGTGGAACCACCTGACACCCTCTCCGACAAATATCCGATCCCAGTCGATGTCTCCCGGCTTCAGCTGGGAAACGGCGGTGTTCGCCCTGTCCGAGACGCCCAGAGCCGGGCGGATCCCATACCCCTTCTCCACAAAATTGAGCCCCACACGGGCCTCCAGCCCGATGCCGTCATGAGGCACCCATTTGACGTGACGAAGGTCGACACCACCGGCCATCATCAGATCCTCGGCGAGGTGGCCCATGTCGCTGTCGACAAGCGCAGTTACCACGGCAGTGCGCAGCTCGAACACCTTTCTGAGCGCGCGCGCCACGTTGTACTCACCACCGCCCTCGCTGACCCTGAAATGGCGAGTGGTCCTGATCCGACCCCAGTCTGGATCGAAGCGCAGCATGACCTCGCCCATTGCAATGCAGTCCCAGCGGCATTTCTCGGCAGGCTTGATCAACAATGCCATGGGTCAAGCCCTCGCCTCTGCCACGGCGGAAACTGCGGTATCTACGGACTCCCTGAGACCGGCGAAGTCTCTAGCCGCGACAAGGCCCTTGGGCAGCAGCTTCGACCCCATACCGACGGCCGGGGCACCGGCTCTATACCAAGCCTGCAGCGATTGCACGGTTGGCTCGACACCCCCGGTGGGGATCGCGGCAACCCATGGACACGGTGCCCGCACCGCCTCCAGGAAGGCGGGACCCCCGAGCGAACCCGCCGGGAACAGCTTGATGAAGTCACAGCCCGCCTGATGTGCAGCGAGGATCTCGGTCACCGTCCCACAGCCGGGCACATATGGAACGTTGCGGAGATTACAGGCGTCGGCAACAGCCCGGGAGAAACTCGGAGCGAATACGAAGTTCACGCCCAGGTCGATGACGTGCGCGGCCGTCGCGCCATCGACTATGGATCCGGCACCGATGACGAGCCCGGGAAGGTCTCGCCGGGAGTGCATGATGAGACCCTCGAGCACCTCGAGCGCGCCGTCGCCGCGGTTGGTGAATTCAAATGTGTTGATACCCCCGGCAACCAGGGTGTTCGCCACTTCTACGACAACGTCCACATCGGAGTCGTAGAAGACGGGCACCACACCATCTCGGGCGATGGTACGCAGTACTTCACTCTTGGGGTGACTAGCCATCTCTGAGCCCTGACACGGAATCGGTCCTTGGTTTGTGACAGTATACTGGGTTTGTTCCACTATACTGTGGTTTGACATGAATCTCACAGCGATCGATTACCACGGCGGTGGGGTGTTCCGGCAACGGACATACCAGCCGACCGCACCCGGCCCGGGTCACGTCAGCATCGACGTAGCGTTCACCGGGATCTGTGGCACCGACCTCAAGATCGCCCACGGTGCGATGGACCACCGGTTTTCTGCACCGTGGCCGATCGGCCACGAGATGGCGGGCACCATCGATGCGATCGGACCCGATGTCACCGAATGGCTCCCGGGTGACAAAGTCACCGTCATGCCGCTCTCGTGGTGCAACGACTGTGCGGCCTGTGCCCGCGGCCACAACCATGTCTGCCAGAATCTCGTTTTTGTGGGGATCGACTCCCCCGGTTCCCTCCAGCAACGCTGGAACGTCCCTGCGGGTCTACTCGTACGCATCCCCGATGATCTTCGACTCGATCACGCTGCCCTCGCCGAACCGACGGCGGTCGCTGTTCACGACGTTCGTCGTGGCGAGGTCGCACCGTCCGACCAAGTAGTTGTCATCGGCGGTGGGCCGATCGGGATCCTGATCGCCCTCGTAGCACGCAACTCCGGAGGTGACGTGCTCGTATCGGAGGTCTCGCCATTCCGACGAGAGCTCGTTGCGGACCTCGGTTTCCGTACCATCGACCCTTCGGTCGATGACCTTTCCACCGTCGTGGACGGATGGTCTGACGGTAAAGGCGCGGATGTCGCGTTCGAGGTCTCGGGGTCGGCGGCCGGTGTGCGGGCGCTCACCGATGTGCTGGCGGTACGGGGGCGTGGTGTAGTTGTGGCCATCCACACCGAGCCCATCCCAATCGACCTGATGGCTGCGTTCTGGAAGGAGCTCAACATCAGGGGAGCCCGTGTCTATGAGCGAAAGGATTTCGAGGCGGCGGTCACGCTGCTGGCAGATGGGATCATCCCTGCCGAGTCCATGATCAGCGGCATCGTTCCGTTGGAACAAGCCGGCGGCGCGTTTGAACGCCTCTCGTCAGCTGAGAACGTGGTCAAGCTCCTGGTCGATTCACGATGACATCGGACAACCCCGGAACCCCGTCACCTGCCGTCCTGCGCGCAGCCCTCATTCTCGACGTCATCTCGAAACAGGCGGGGAGCCAACCGCGGGCCGCCGACATCGCACGTGACACCGGCATTCCCAACTCATCGGTCACCAACATCCTCGCCGCACTCGTCGAGACGGGTCTTGTCCGGCGCAGGGGGTCTGGATACTCGATCGGTCCGACGGCCGTCGAGCTCGCTACGAGCTTCTTGCGCAATGATGATCCGGTTCAACGGTTTCGCGAGTTCGTCCCCGAGCTCGAAGCGCTGTCCGCAGAGACGGCCCAGCTGGGGACGCTCACCGGAGGTGACGTCCTTTTCCTGACCCGTCACGACGGGACCCAGCCGATCGCCCTCACCTCCGGTACCGGCAAGCGGCTCCCTGCTTCGTCAACGGCCATCGGTAAGGCAATGCTTGCTCAACTGGAGCCGGAGGAGCTCACCGGCACGCTGCCTGACCCTCTCCCCCGCCTCACTGAGCGCTCCCACCATGACCTGGCCTCCTTGTCGGAGGATCTGGCTGCAATCCGGCAGAGGGGCCACGCCATCGACGACGAAGAAGCAGCATTGAATGTCGTCTGCCTCGCCGTCGCTGTCGACGGGCCCGGCAGCGCACCGAGATACGCTGTCAGCACGACATTGTTCAAAGACCGACTCACACCACACCTCCATGAGCGACTGGTCCTCGACTTGACCGTTCTCGCCTCCTATCTAGCAAAGTAGGGAGTTGCATCGTGGCCTTCACCATCGACCTCAGCGACAAGACGGCCCTCGTTACGGGAGCGCGCAGGGGGCTCGGCATGGCGATCGCAGTCGAGCTCGCCAACGCGGGCGCCGATGTGATAGGGGTATCGGTCGCACAAGAATCGTCGGGTTCCGAAGTCGAGCGCCTTGTCGAGCAGGCCGGCAGGACCTTCATCGGTCGAGCATGCGATTTGTCCGATCGCGCCCGGCTGTATGACCTCCTCGAATGGCTGGATGCAGGACACCACCGCGTCGACATCCTCGTCAACAACGCGGGGATCATCCTCCGCCGCCCGGCGACCGAGCATGGTGACGATTACTGGGACCGCGTTGTCGAAACCAACCTCAGTGCTCCCTTCATCCTCGCCCGGGAGCTCGGCAAGCAGATGGTCGCCCGGCAGTCGGGGAAGATCATCTTCACCGCGTCGCTGCTCAGCTTCCAGGGTGGCATCACGGTGCCGGGCTACACGGCGTCAAAGAGCGCAATCGTCGGTGTGACCCGAGCCCTCGCCAACGAGTGGGCCGCAAAGGGGGTGAACGTCAACGCCATTGCCCCCGGCTACATGGACACGGACAACACCGAGGCGCTTCGCAACGACCCGAACCGCTCGACTGCCATCCTGGAGAGGATCCCGGCAGGCCGATGGGGTACCGCCAAGGACATAGCGGGTGCCGCCGTGTTCCTGGCTTCGAGTTCAGCCGACTACATCCACGGCACGGTGCTCACAGTCGACGGTGGGTGGATGGGCAGGTGAGTTCCCCCGCCGGCTATCTCCTTTGGTTGGACGGTAACGCCCTCATGGGGAAGAGCTCCGTCCTGCAATAGAACCGGGATCGTTGTACTCGGGAAGTCCCTGTGCCCAATTCAGATTCATGACAGGCCCGATCAGCTCTTCGATCTCGACCAGCAGCTGCGCATCGAGCTCCCCATCCAGGGCCCCGAGGTTCTGTTCTACCTCGTCGATCGACCGCATGCCCACACATGTCGTCGCAACGTAGGAGTGTGCCACCGCAAACCTGAGTGCGACATCCGTCACGCGTAAGCCGGATGGGCCGAGATGATCGCGAATCGCTCGTCCCGCCATGTGGACCTCGGCCGGAGCCGGGTGCCACGCCGGCGCACCTCGATCCGTCAGAACGCCCATATGGGTGACCGAAGCATTGATCACACCGATCCCCAATTCGCGAGCAGTCGGCAGGAGTATCTCGTCGAAACTGGTGTTGAGCAGGTTGTAGTGACAATAGGTGAGGATCGTCTCGGGCGGCGGCTCGAGTTCGACGGCGAGCTGGGCGAGATATCTCAAGGGGTATCCGCTGATCCCGATGTGCCCGACCTTCTCCTCGTCCTTGAGCCGCACCATGGCCGGCCACGCCTGATCTACGATCCGCTCCCGGTGCACGTACTCGACATCATGTAACTGGAACACATCGAAGTAGTCGGTTCGCAGACGCCGCGAGCTCTCCTCCCACGACCTCAAGATACGGTCGTAGCTGTAGTCGAAACCGGCTTGGGGGTCCTTCCCGTACCTTCCAGCCTTTGTGGCCAGGGCGATCCTGTCCCGGTAGCCGTCATCGAGCGCCACGCCGAGTCGCGTCTCGGACAAGGTATCTCCATACATGGGTGAGGTATCCAGGTAGTTGAGACCACAGTCGATCGCGTAGCGCACGGCCTCGATCGCTCGCTCCGCTTCGATGTCGCCGTACGGCCAAGGTCATCGGCCAGTTGTCGGAAGACCGCTCGCCTCCCACCCAAACTTGCTTGCACGTTGATAGCCCCCCGATCATTCCTGTGGCAAGCAAGATGGAAGGGGAGAGGCTTTCATCATAGGAAGGTGTCTCCGCTGCGTATCCTCCTTTCTCTAGGTAGACAAACCAGCTAGTGATATATAGGATAGCTACATAGTGAAGAAGTCGACGCCTAACACGCTCGATCAACGTCGGTCGCAATGGCTCAAAGGGGTGCTTGATCTTTGCGTGCTGGCTTCCCTCCTTGATGCCGATGCCTATGGATACGAACTCGCCAAAGGACTGACAGTCGCCGGATTCGGCGACATCAAAGGCGGCACGTTGTATCCATTGCTCAACCGTCTCGAGCGGGAGGGGTATGTAACGACTGTGTGGCGAGCTAGCGCTGATGGACCAGATCGCAAGTATTACCAGATCACCAAGCAGGGTCGTTCCGAGCTGAATAGGGCGAGCGCTTCTTGGAATACTTTCGTGACCGTATCGAAGCAGCTTCTCGCAAGAGTCAACCAGGAGTCGACATGAACCAACAGTCTTGGGTATACCTAGCACAACTGGCGCGCGCCCTTCAGCAGAAAGGCGTGGACGGCACTCGCGCAGGTGAGATCCTGGCTGAGCTGGACGCTCATCTCACGGAGTCCGGAGCCGATCCTGTTGAAGAGCTAGGACCTCCTTTCGAGCTAGCGGTCGAGCTGGCGAATCGCCCCGGATACCGGCGGCGCGGATGGCTGCCGCCGCTCTGGTTGATCCACCTTGCCGGCGTATTGGGTGCGTTGGCGTTGGCTGCCGCGCTGGAAGCGTTCGTGACCGGGTCGGACGACGGCAAGGTAGCAATCAAGGCAATAGGCATCGTCTATGTCCTGACCATGTACCCTGCCTCGGTCGCATTGGGTTTTGCCTTCACTCGCAGGCTCGATGGGCGCTCCTGGAAGGCCCTTGCTGGAAGCCGCGCTGCGCTCGCAATCGTCGTCACCGCTGCTGCTGTGACGACACTCTCCAATTTCGCGGGACAGCGCGTGGTAGCCCGGATACCTGCTCCCGTGTTTTGGATCGTCGTAGTAGTTGCGCTCGCCGCTGTGGTGATCCTGCTTCTTCGGCGACGCAAGCCGATCCGCTTTCCATCCCACGCCGTCCACCTCCGACGGCTCACCAGAGGCCCTCTGGCTGGCCGGGTACCGAGTTGAGGTGGCTGGTCCACTGCCTGAGTCGTCCGACCTAGCCGTTGGTTCCGCTCTCGAAGCATCATGTCTCTTCTCCTCCTATGTTCCGCAAGGGCTTCAATCGTCTGTTGATTCGTGACATCGCTGCGCTTGGTGAGAGGACACCTCGGATCAAGTGGCACCGGTCGGTCGGGCAATGCAAGGATGCCGAGATCGGAAGCAGTCTCTCGTCAACGATGGTCCGGGCTGTCGCGTTTCCTTTCTCTATTGCCTCGAGGAGCCGATCCCGGCGCCGGCGAAACCATCTGTCTCACCGGGCTGGTGCTGGCACGAACAGCCAGGGTTGGCTCTTGGAGCATCTCCGTAACGGTTGTGTTGACTCCCTCCAGCTCGTCTATGAGCATGTTTCCCGCCTCGTAGGCCATGGACCAGGCGGGAAAATCGAGCGCAGTGAGTGCCGGACTCGTCAGCTCGGGGCCCTGCGGGTTGGTGAGCCCGACGACGGAGATATCGTCGGGAATCCGGAGTCCTGCATCGTGGACGGCGCCGAATAGAGCCGTCTCCACCATCTCCCGCATGGTCATTAGGGCTGTGATCTCCGGATGCTCGCTCAACATGCGAGACGTCAGGAGCCGTATATTGCGGAGGCTGAGATCGGTCTCGTAGTCGAGCCTCGGAAGACCGTTTTCGTTGCAGACCTCGACATATGCTCTCAACGCCCGCACCGTCGGCCCGTGCTGTCGAGTTTGCGACGGTGTCGCCGAGACATAACCGATGTTCCGGTGGCCGAGGGCGATCAAGTGATTCAGCCCGATCCGCATGGCGGCCTCGAAGTCGTAGTCGATGTAGCTCGCCCCGACACCCTTATCGGTGTGGCCGATCATCACAAAGGGAAGCCGTGCCTTGCGAAGGAATCGAACGCGCGGGTCGTCGAGTTGCACCTTCATCAGAATGGTGCCGTCACTCTTGTTGGATCGATACAGATCGAGCAGGTCGCTGTCGCTGAGGGACCGTGTGATCAGGTCGAGCCGATAGTCACGCTCTTCACACGCGGTCGTTGCCCCGATGATGAAATCGAGGTAGATGTGGCTTGGGCTCGCGTCGCTGTACGGAAAGTGCAAGGACACCGCGCGGCTCTTGCCTGTGGTGAGCTGTTGCCATTGAGTACTCTTTGCGTATCCCAGCCTGGCGATGGCATCTTCAACCTTCCTGCGAGTTCCATCCGCGGCGTCGGGTTTGTTGTTGAGAACTCTGGATACCGTCGCCACGGAGACACCGGCCGCTCTTGCCACGTCTCGGATCGTTGGATTCTTCACAACTACCGTCTCTCTCCGACCTGTCCCGCCACAAAGTGCGGCTTTGCCGGTCCGAATGCCGAAATAAGTACCGGTACTAGTTACATCGTATCCTGAATCTGTTAGCATTGTCAAGGGATCGCCCGTCGATCAGTCGTCCTCACGAGAGAAAGACCCGACATTGCACCGAATTGAGAAGTACACGCTTACGCGGTTTGTGGTCGACCTGGACCGCACGATCGGCGACTCGCAGATATCCGCCCGGCAGCTATCGATAGGTGTCCTGGAGCTCGAGGACAACCTGGGGCACGTGGGAACCGGGTTCTTCCACACGGTCACCGGACAACTTCCCTCACTGGTCGAGTTAGAGGTTTGGTTCCAGAGGGAACTCGCCGAGAGCCTGATCGGGTCAAACCCATTCTCTTGGACAAACCGGCTCGAACGCCCTCGCGGTGGGAACGTCAAGACGTCTGTCTTCTACCCCAGTGTGGAACAAGCGGTGTGGGATCTTCAAGGGCAGATTCTCGAGTTGCCGCTGTACAAGTTGCTGGGGGGTCTTCGCGATCGGGTCCCGGCCTATGCGAGCGGGCTCGAGTTCCACCTCGGGGACGACCAGGTCCGTGACTTCTACACGCATGCCAAGGCAGCGGGCTTCTCGGCCTTCAAGGCCAAGGTCGGACACCCCGACCTGGAATGGGACATAAGGCGTTTGAAGCTCGTTAGAGATGTAGTCGGCTCTGACTGTCTACTCATGGCCGACGCCAACGAAGCGTGGTCACCCAAAGAGGCCATTCGCAGACTGCATGCGTACCAAGACGCCGGGGTGTCTCTCTACTGGATAGAGGATCCGTGCTTGCGTGACGATTACGACGGACTGAGATCGATTTCGCGTGCCGTGCCATTCACCCTGATAAACGGCGGCGAGTACCTGAATCTGTCGGGCAAGCGAGAGCTCATAGAGCAACGCGCTGTCGATGTGATCAATATCCACGGTTCAATCAACGACGCCCTGAAGATTGGATGGCTTGCAGCCGAGCACGGGATACCCGTTGCGGTCGGGAACAGCGACTTCGAGATAGGTGTTCATGTTGCGGCGGCTCTCCCGGAGGTGAATTGGCTCGAGTACTCCTTTCTCTCGTATAACCACCTGCTGGAGACGCCGATCAAGTTCGAGGACGGATACGCGCTGTTGCCCGATACACCAGGCCACGGACTCCGACTTGACGAGTCGGTCCGAACCGAATCAGCACGACCGACATAGCCCGGCAAGCCTATTCGTCGGTGTCACGATTGCCGGGGTCGACGAACTCGCAGCTGCCGGAGCGACAGCCCTCGAGCATCGCGTCGAGCTGCGCGAGGGTTCCGACGAGCGCACTGACTTGCCGGTCGATCCGATCGCGGACGGATTCGAGCCGCCACCGTTCGCTATCGCAGCTCGCTGCCCCGAGGTCGTGAGCGTGTAGTGCGCCGACTATCTCCTCGAGAGTGAAGCCGGCCTCCTGAAGCCGGTGGACGATAGCGAGGCGATCCGCGCTATCGGGCGTAAAGAGTCTGTAGTTGGACTCGGTCCGTGTCGCCCGTGGCAGAACACCGCGGCGCTCGTAGTAGCGGATGGCGTCGATCGAGACACCCGTCTGTTTCGACAGTTGACCGATCTTCAGAAGGTGATCGGGCATTTCGCCATCTTTGCCTTGACTCTGGACCATACTCCAGGGTTTACAGTAACCGACATGACAGAGCTATTCCACTTCGAGCCACGACCCGACACGGCAATCGTCTGCGACTTCACCGGCGCACCGGACACACCCGGCGAACGGTTCGCCGAATATGGTCGTCTGTTCGGGACCGCTCTCCTCTCCAGGGAACGCACGGCGGAGAGCGTGATCCTGACGTTCAGGCAGGACGACGGCATCGCCGATTGGGTTGCCGATCTCGCCGCCCGGGAGGCCGCGTGTTGCCCTTTCATGCGCTACCAAGTAGTGGCGGACGGGACGGAGATACGCTGGGAGACATCGGGATCAACGGAAATGCAGCCACTGCTCGACGAGTACTACGCGCTGTTTGGGGAAGCGACCACGCTTTCCCCCGACGGGCTGCTCGGCCGGCTCAACGCGCGTATCGTCGACCGGCGCTGATCTCCGCTCTGCCCGCTCGACGACGGCCGGCGTCTTGGTCCCGACCTTGCGTACATCGCCCACGGCATTTGCGCTCAGATACGCAAGAACGCCGTGTGCGGTCGCGGTCAATGGCTCCGATACTGCTCGCGGGCGACTGCAGAGTAAGGTGCCGGGCTGACGACAGCTCGAATCTCGAACTGCTCGTGCGATTCAACTATCGGCTTGGAGGTGCCGCCACCCTCCTCTCCCCACACCAGCGTGACCTCGGTACCGGGATTGGCATATTGCCGGTCGACGACCGCCAGGGTCAGCATCCTCCGCTCGCCCGAGCTGTAGCCGATCCAGGTCGATATGCCTACCACATTCCCGCCAACCGTCACCGCATCGTAGGGATGCATTGAGTAGACCGCCGAGGGGAATTCGATGAACTTGGCTCGCCGGCCCTTGTCGAACTGCGACGCGATGACCCTCAGCACATCTGCGTTCTCGAGGGCAAGAGTGACCTTGGTGCGTGGCGGGTCGGCTGCCATTACTTCCAGTGCGTCACGACCAATGAAGTCGTGGTCGAACTTCACGAAGCCACCGTAGCCGAGATCCCACGGGGTGAAGTAGTAGTCCTCGATGTTGTCGGACACGAAGCTGCCGCCGATTGAGGCCGATCCCTCGTAGCCGCCTGCCGGCAGCCACTTGCGGTACTCCCGCGTTGCCTCGCCGCTATAGACGGCGGGCAACGGGGAAGGGATCCAACCCGACTCGAGTGTGTTGGAGGAATAGGCGCGTGAGCCGACTCGACGCAGACCGAACTCCTCACCTGCGTTGATGATCGCATCCTGAACCGGTCCTTTGTCCTCCCATGGACCCACCAACTCGAAACCGGGCTGCCCCGCCATCCCGTGTCGCAGAGCACGGACCTGCCTGCCCGCGATGGTGATCGTGGTCATGTGAAAGAACCGCACGTCGGGCGGAGGCTCCCCAAGGACTCGCTCCATCGTCTTCATCGCATTGGGGCCCTGGATTTGGAGACGGTACGAGCGCCGCCGGTTGTCGTCCCGCATGGCGGTACGCTGGTCGAGCTCATAGCCGACGTCGAAACCCCCGGTGTCCGCCTGATACATGATCCAGTTGAGCGCCGGGATCCGGCCGACGAGCTCGAAACGCTGCTCATCGAGGTAGAACAAGATGACGTCGCCGATCACGTACCCGTCCGGGTTGCAGGGGGCGAGGTGCTTGGCTCTGTCAACCGCAAACCCGTCGAAGCTGTTGAACCCTACCCGCTTCAGCAGGTCGAGAGCATCCGGCCCCTCGATGGCCAGGTCGACCATGTGATATGACAGGTCGAACAGGATGCACGTCTGCTGCCAGGCCTCCTGCTCGTCACGCCAGTTGGTGAACTCCGCAGGGACCGGGTATGGGTTGGGACCGGTCTGGACGTTGCGCAGCATCTCCACCGGGTTATCGGTCGAGCTGAGCAGATCTTCCAAGCTTGCCATGATCGCCCTCCTCCAATCAGGGATCACCCGCGGCAGCGTTGCCGATGGGGTCTGACTCCTGCTCGCCGTTTTGCACCCTAGCTATCGCCGACCTGAGCGTGGGGATGACACCACGCGGTATCCACAGAAACAGCACGATCAAGACCACGCCGTAGACCAGGACCCTCAGCTGGCCGAGGTCGATGAGCACCTCGTCGACGACGCTGAACACCAAGGCGCCGAGGATCGGTCCGTAAAGCGTGCCGATCCCGCCAAGGGCCAGCATCACGAGCACGACGACGTCGACCTGGGCGAACCCAAAGCTCGTGGGGCTGATCCGACCTTCGGTGAAGGCATAGGTCGCTCCCGCCATGCCCAGCATGGCGGCACCCACCAACCCCGCATACACCCTGTAACGAGAAACGTCGATACCTGCGAGCTCAGCAGCGACCTCGTCGTCCCGCAGCGCACGAAACGCCCAACCGATGTGGGAGCGTCGCAGCAGCCCGTGCACGAACAGGAAGACGACAAGCAGCACCAACATCAGGTAGTACGGCGGTATCTGTCGCCGGACAAACGAGCTGGCACCGGATTCGATGAGGAACCCCGACTCACCCCCGGTGAGGTTCCCCAATCCGAGCAGGAAGTTCTCGAAGGAGAGAGAGAAGATGAGGGTGATGATCCCGGTGAAGATAACCCCGAGCGAGCGTCGCACCGCGATCCAGCTGAGCAGACCGCCGGTGAGGCTGGCGATGATGGTCGCCAGCGCAATGCTCACGATGATCGGCATCCCGACAGTGTCGCCGAGGATCGCGCCACCGTAGCCACCGATCCCGGCCAGTGCGCCAACACACAAGAACAGCTGCCCGGTGCTGCCGAAGATGATGTTGAACGCGATCGCATAACAGCCAAACGTGACACCGATGATGGCGACGCCCATCAACACCCTGGAGTCGCCCAGCCGCAACGGCAGAAGCGAAAGCGCTGCCCCGATCGCAAGAACCGGGACTATGAGCGAGATGAGCGACCGGGAGGCCCGCGCCTCGGTTCCCCCGATGGAGGACGTCCCGAACGCATTGGAAAGTCGTTCGGTCACCCGCGCACTCCCAGCAAACCCGAGGGTCGGATGAGGATGGTGATCGCTGCTGCGGCGAGGAGGATGATCAGCGACAGGAACGTGCCTATCTCAGACGCGGCGATTGTGCTGACGACACCGAGGATCACCCCCGCCAAGAGGGCGCCGGTAACGCTACCCAGCCCACCCACCACGGTGACGATCAGGGCGAACACGGTTAGACCGAAACCGGCCGTCACTGTGACCGGGGCAACCATGGACCTTGTTACTGCGACGAGGGCCGCCAGAATCCCGGTCAGGGTGAGAATCAGACGCAGGATCACGTGCGGATCGATCCCGACGAGCCTGGCACCTTCTTCGTCCTCGATCACCGACCTCACCGCTCGCCCGAGCGTTGTCGACCGCAAGAACCAAAAGAGGGCCGCCAATGCAACGATGGTGATCGCCGACGCCATCAGGCTTCCCGCCCGCATCGGCACACCGAGTATGCGTATCGGCCCACCGCCGATACGGAGGCTGAGGCCTGCGGACGGGTACCGCCAGTTGAAGAAACCGTCGACGATGAACGCTACACCGAGCGTCAATAGGAGGCTCAGCAGCACCCGGGCCTCACCGTGGAGCCGGTATACCGGACGCAGGATCGTGCCGTCGAGCAACAGACCGGCCAGCCCGCCGACGACGAGCCCGGCCAACACCGCGGGCAACGCCGGAAGACCGGCATTCATCGAGAACAGGATCACTATGGCCGAGACCACCGCCATCTGACCGTATGCAAGGTTGAGCACACCGCCCAGCCCGTACACCAGGGTGAGCCCGGCGGCGAGCAGGCCGAACTGGAGACCGAGGACGATGCCATCGAGGATGTTTGCAGTCACGCAACCCCCAGGTAGGCACGTTGCACTTCGGGGTTCTCAGCCAGCTCGGCCGAGGTTCCCTCCGTTCGGACAACGCCGCTCTCGAGCACATAGCCGCGATCGCAGAGGGCCATTGCCAGTGGAACCTGCTGCTCGGCGAGCAAAACGGTGAGGCCCTGATCGCACAGGAGGCCGAGAGCTTCATATGCCTCGGCAGCGAGCTTTGGGGCCAGCCCTGTGGTCGGCTCGTCCAGAACCAGAAGACGGGGTTGCCCCATCAGGGCGCGTCCCACCGCCAGCATCTGCTGCTCACCTCCGCTCATCGTGCCGGCACGTTGCCGGCGGCGCTCGGCAAGTCGGGGGAAGAGATCCATAACGAGACTCATCGTCTCCGGGTCGGGGCGGCTGGGGTATGCGCCGAGCGAGAGGTTCTCGTGCACCGACATGTTCGGGAAGAGGCGCCGCTCGGCGGGCACGAAGCTGATGCCGAGTCGGGTGACGAGGTGGGCAGGCGTTCCGGTGATGTCGGCGCCTTCGAACATGACCGTACCCGACGACATAGGTAACAGGCCGATCAAAGCGCGAAATAGCGTTGTCTTTCCGGCGCCATTGGAACCGATGATCATCACAGCCTCACCGGCGTCGACGTGGAAATTGATGTCGTGAACCACATCGCCGCCCTCGTAGCCGGCGACAACTCCTCGCACATCAAGCATTTGTGCCGCCCTTAGCGCCGAGGTAGGCCGCGATCACTCGCTCGTCCCGCATCACTTCGGCCGCGGTGCCCTCCGTGATGATGCGACCGAAATCGAGAACGACTACGCGTTCGGCAAGCTGCGTAACGGCTGCCATGACGTGCTCCACCCAGACGACGGTCACCCCTAGCTTCTCGCGAATCATCCGCACCAACTCGATCGACCTGTGCAGCTCGGCGTCGTTTAGCCCTGCCATGACCTCGTCGAGCAGAAGGAGCTTGGGTCGGCCGGACAGGGCCCGCGCCAAGCCGAGGAAACGCTGCTCATGGAGATTGAGATTGCCGACGTGGTCGTGCATCCGATCGGCAAGTCCAACGAACGCGAGCATCTCCTCCCCGATCGCAATCGCCTTCTTCTCGTCCAAGTGACCCGTCGTGGTGCCGAACATGGCACCCAGGGTCGCGTTCTCCAACACGGTCAGTGTCGCGAACGGGCGTGGTGTTTGTTGCACCATAGCAACGCCGAGTTTCCGTATCTTGTGACTGGGAAGACTCGTGATGTCGTGCCCGTCGAAGCGAACCACCCCGCGGGTCGGGGTCTCCAGACCGACCATGAGCTTCAGCAGCGTGCTCTTGCCGGCGCCGTTGGGGCCGACGATGGCGAGGATCTCGCCGTCGCCGGCCCCCAGCGTCACTTCGTCAATGACCCGAAGGCCACCGAAGTGCATCCCTATGGCTTCGACCTGGAGAAGGTGCACGTGCCTAGGGAACGTATGGCTCTAGCGGATCTGATTGGCTCAACAGTTCGAACCACCAGTCTCCGGCCTCATTGACCCCTTCGGGAGCCGGCCCTGCGCTGACCAGCGTGAAGATCGGCTGGGACGCGGCCAACTCACCCCACTCGGTCCAGCTCATCGTGTGCGCATAGCCCGGGAGCTCGAACGAGTTGGAGTGCATGTAGCCGGCAATAGCGATGGGGTCGTCACCGACAGCGCCAACCGCCTCGGCCACCATCGTCACGATCCCGTACCCCGCAACCGCATCGTCCGACATGAACGCGTTGTCCGAGAAGGCGAGATAGCGCCGCGCCAGATCCTGATAACTCTCGCTGAAGTAGTCGGCACACGAGAAGTCCGAGTAGCGGCCGATGGCAACGTCGGCCAATCCGCCGACGACGAGATCGGGCGGCGTCCACGCACCCGTGACCGGCACGTCTCCGATCAGATCCGCCGACAGCCTGGTGATCGCACTGTTGCCGGGCGGATGACCGGTGGCAATGACCATCTGCGCTCCCTGATCGGCCAGGGCCCGCACAAACGGAGTGAAGTCGGTGTCCGGCGGAACTGGTGCAACCTGGATCTCGCCGTAGTCGACACCCGAGCCCTCAAAGGTAGCCTCGACGGCCGCCTTCAGACCCTGACCCCATGCGTAGTCGGCGACGATTACACCGACATTGGTCAAGCCCTGCTCCTGGGCGTATTGCAGCACCGGCGCCGCGTCCATGGGAGCGGCCGGCAGACAGGTCCGGAAAACGTATCGACTATCGGTCGTCAGCGCAGCCGGGGTGCCGGATTTCACCAGGAACGCCGGCATCTGCAACTCCTCGGCCACCGGCGATACCGCGGCGCCGACCGTGCTGGACAGAATGCCGCCGACCGCGACCACCCCGTCCTCAACCAGCCGCTCAAACCCCGTAACACCCACCTCGGCATCGTTCTCGGAGTCTTCGGTCACGATCTCGATCATTCGACCGTCTACACCGCCCGCGTCGTTGATCTCCTGGGCGGCAAGCAACATACCGTCACGCACATTGACCGCCCACGGTGTGAACGTCACGGACTGGTCGGCCAGCATCCCGATCTTGATTGGCTCCGACGACACAGCTCCGGTGGTCTCCGGTGCACCCTGGGTCGTCTCCGAGGTGGGCAACGTCGTTTCGGACGAGCCTTGTGTTGTCTCGGGGGCACTTGCCCCCTCTGTCGTCTCTGTCGAATCGCTGTCGCCACAGCCGGCGGCCACGAGGGCCAGCGTTACCAGCAGGGAGAGCAGCGTCGTTATTGTCCGCTTTCTCAGCCGCATTCTCAGCCGCTTTCTCATTCCCTCTCCTCCATTCTCCTGTGTCTGTGTCTCCTGTGTCTGTGCTCCGTCGCTCACAGCGGAGTCATGCCCACCGCTACGAGCGAGATCGCTCTTGTGACGGTTCGTCCATCGGGCAGGACCCTCCTTCGTATGGGACGCAGTTCACGTTGCTCGCAGTTTGAATCGTTGAATCTTCCCCGTCGCAGTCCTTGGGAAGTCAGCCACGAATTCGACGACGTGAGGATATTGATAGCGAAGCAGAGTGTCCTTACACCACTGCTGAAGCTCGGACACCAATTCGTCGGAAGGCTCGTGGCCGGGAGCGAGTATCACCGAAGCCTTGATCCTGGAGACGTAGTCGATCTCGACGCCGACTACGGCAGCCTCGTGCACTGCGGCATGCTCCATGAGGCGGTTCTCGATTTCGATCGGACTCACCCACAGGCCACTGATCTTCATCATGTCATCGACCCGGCCCTCATAGACGAGGTTGCCCTTGGCGTTCTCGTGGTAGCGGTCACCGGAGGCAAACCACCCGTGGGTCAGCTTGTCCGCCGTGCGCCGGCTCTGGTGCCAGTAGTGACTCAAGGTGCTTGGTCCCCGAACCCACAGCTCACCGGCCTCGCCCTCGGGCACGGGCGAGCCTTCCTCGTCGCGAATCTGGACCTCGTAGCCATCGACGGCTATCCCCGAACTCCCCGGATCTACCGTCCCGGCACGGTTCGAGCAGTAGATATGCAGCATCTCGGTCGAGCCGAGCCCGTCGAGGATCTCGATACCGGTACGGGCGTGGAACCGACGCCAGGTCTCGGGCGGCAGCGGCTCGGCCGCAGAGATGCCCAGCCGCACCGATGACCAGTCGGTCTCGTCGAACTGCGTGTGAGCCAGGACGGCGGCGTAAAGCGCGGGCACCGAGAAGTACAACGTTGGCTTATGGGTCGCGACACGCTCGAGAAGCTTGTCCGGTGTCGGTGGCCCTGTCGAGTACACCGCGGTCGCTCCAACGGAAAGGGGAAAACTGAGGTTGTTGCCCAGACCGTAGGCATGGAACATCTTGGTGGTCGAGAAGGTGACGTCCTCGTCGGATATCCCGAGTGTCGGCTTGGCGTAGTGCTCACACGTCGCCACGAGGTTGCCATGGCGATGCACCACACCTTTGGGTGCACCAGTCGAGCCGGAGCTGTAGAGCCAGAAACCCATATCGTCGGGATGGGCCATCACCGGATCGACCTCCATGTCGCCGGCGGCCAACCACTCATCGAGCGATTCGGCATCACCTGCGTCACCGTTGGCAACGATGAGCCTCACATGCTCACGTTTGTCGACCTCCGGACCGACCTTGCCGAGGAAGACCGCATCGACCACGGCGGCGACCGCATACGAGTCGTCGAGGAAGTAGCCGAAGTCCTGCTGTCTGGCCAGGAAGTTGACCGGGATAGGAACTGCACCAATCCGCATTGCGCCAAGGAAGGTGGCGGGAAACGCCGGTGTGTCGTCGAGGATCATCAGGACCCGCTGCTCACGGCGAACGCCGAAGTCCGCGAGCCGGGCTGCGACACGGTTGACCAGCGAGTACAGCTCGCCGTAGCTAACGGTCCTGTTGTCGGCGGTGATCAACGCAGCCTTGGATTCGCGGCCTGCGTCGAGGTTGGCATCGACAAGGGTGCCGGCATTGGCGGAGCCCGTCATCTGCGGCCACACCGTTCCGGCCGACACCAACGAATGGTCTGGCGGCATCCGATCCCACCCCGCACGGGACAACGCAATACAAACGCCGCATCAGTCACCGACGGCCGCCCTCCTCCTACAACTCGTATTCACCTTCACGGTGAACATACGTCGGATGGCCCGGACTGTACTCGGCGACTGACCGCCCGGTCAAGCAAAACTCGTGCGGCAGAGACATCCCTCCCGCACCATTACGGGAGCTTCACATACTCGTAGTCGTTGGGCTGCTGATTGATCCCCTTGCTGGGCGGGGCGATCCAGGAAGCGAACGCACCGCGCTCGTATTCGGGCTGCATGATGCTCTCGATGTAGGCGCGGTCGTCACCAGTCGGTAACCACTCATCGCTGACTCGCTCGAACTCCTCCGCCGTGATCACCTCACCACCGGGCGCCACGGACAGCTCTCCGAACTCGCCGATGCGGCGGTTGAAGGCAACGTGTGGCAACGTGATCTCGAACTCGACCCTATGGCTCGCAATCTCCCTGTTCCAACGTCCGATGCCGGCGAGACAGTCGTCCATGAAGTCGTCGCGCAACCGGGCGTTCAACGCACTCAGTGCGGGAACCTCCACCGGCTCCAGATTGCCGTCGACCAGCTTCATCACCGGGTAGGTATCGTCACGCAACCGATGGTCGTCGTCGAGCAGCTCTTCGTGGTAGCGCCCCTTCAATCCGGCGTTGAAGAAGTTGGCTGCGTTGGTTGACTCCTCGGAGCCAAACAGGTCGAGAGTCAGCGAGTAGTGGAGGTTGACCTTGCGCTGGATCGTGGGGAGATCTATCACGCCGAGCCGTCGCACGGCATCGGTGTCGTATGGGTCATCGACACCTCCGGCAGCCATCGCCCTTGCGGTCGCTTCGACGATCCGTTTCACCCCCGTGTAGCCCACGAACATGTGGTGAGCTTCCTCGGCGAGCATAAACCGGCAGGTCCGTGACAGCGGGTCGAAGCCAGACCGGGCCAGGGCCTCGAGCTGCATCTTCCCGTCCCGGTCGGTGAAGTATGTGAACATGAAAAACGACAACCAATCCGGGGTCTCCTCGTTGAAGGCGCCGAGCATCCTCGGGCTCTCCTCGCTCCCCGACGACCGTTTGAGCAACTCGTCTGCTTCCTCACGACCGTCCCGACCGAAGTACTTGTGAAGCAGGTAGACCATCGCCCAGAGGTGACGTCCCTCTTCGACGTTGACCTGGAACAGGTTCCGCATGTCGTAGAGCGACGGCGCGGTGGCACCCAACGCCCGCTGCTGCTCAACGGACGCGGGCTCGGTGTCCCCCTGGATGACGATGAGCCGGCGTAGCATGGCCCGGTACTCTCCCGGCACCTCTTGCCAGGCCGGCTCGCCGAGATGGGCACCGCATGGGATGCGCCTGTTCTCTTCCTCCGGAGCCAGCAGGATGCCCCACCGGTAGTCGGGCATCTTGACGTAGCCAAACTTTGCCCAGCCCTCCCGCTCCACGCTGATAGCCGTGCGCAGGTAGACGTCGGCCATCTGAAACCCCTCAGGACCCATCGACATCCACCAGTCGATGTAGCCGGGGTGCCACTTCTCGAGCGCACGCTGGAGCTTGGGGTCGTCCCGCAGGCTCACGTTGTTGGGAATCAGCGCGTCGTAGTCTACATTCTGCCAGCTCATCAGACCCTCCTTGCGTCGTAATCCGGCCTCAACCCCGACCCGTAGCGCTTCAAGGCACCGGCCTCACCCGACGCGTTGGGCCGCTGGAAGACCCAGTTCTGCCACGCAGTGAGCCGTCCGAAGATCTTGGTCTCCATCGTTTCCGGGCCTGGAAAACGGAGGTTGGCCTCCATACCGGTCAGACCGTCGGGAGAGAACGCGGCACGCTCCTCGAGGAAGATGCGCAGCTCATCGTCCCAGTCGAGGTCGTCCATGGCGTCGGTGATGAGCCCGGCGGCGACCGCCTCTTCAGCATCGAGCTGTTTGCCTATCACCGCTTCGGCAGTTGCCAAGCCGTCGGGGTCTCCCCAAAAGCGTGTTTCCAGGCGCGATAGGTGATTCGACATCGGGAACCGATCGCGATTCGCCTCGGTGAGGGCGAGCTTGGCAACACCGACCTTGCCGTCGCTGTGCTCGCCGATCAACATGTACGAACGATCGGCGGCCAACACCAGCTCCGCCAGCAATCCGCAAAAGCAGCTCCCAGGCTCGATGAGAGTGACGAGGGTGCGAGAGGTGACGTCGATCCTGCGCATCACTCGCGCCCAGTACAGCGACACCTCCCGTACGTACCAGTGGCCGGCGTGCCCCGCAAGGAACGCGTCGTAGGAGTGCACAAGCTCGTGGTCGCCCACCGACCGCACTACCAGGGTGCCGACTTCGAGCTCGTTGACCCTGAGATGGAGGATCGCATCATCGAGTTCGCGGGCAAGCTGCAGAGGCCAGAAACCTGCTCCCTCAACCACGGCTGCGGAGCCGTTTACAGGTGGCGAGCCTGCCGGGCCGGTCACCGTGATCGAAGCGGTGTTCACGGCGCGGTCGATATCGACAGTGACAAGCGAGTACGAGACCCTGTCCGCTTCGATCGATCGGTCGAGCGGTGTGAGCTCGACCCCCGAAGTATCGACGGGGCGGTCGCTCTCTCGTGCGTAGTCCTCGGCACGTGTTGCCACGGTGGCGGTGAACGCCGACGCAGTGACCAACTCGTCGACGAGCCCCCAGTCCAAGGCCTTGTCTCCTTTGATGCCGTCCTCGACGGTGCAGAACACATCGGCCCTATCGCGCCTGACATGGCGCTTGTCGGTGAGCCGAGTCAGGCCACCGGTACCGGGGAGCACGCCGAGCAGCGGCACTTCAGGAAGCGAGACCGCCGCGTTGCGGTCGTCGATGAGCATGATGTGGTCTGTGGCCAGCGCCAGCTCGTACCCCCCACCGGCAGCACTGCCGGAGAGGGCGGCCAGGTACGTCTGCCCGGAATTAGCGGTGGCATCCTCGATCCCGTTGCGCGTCTCGTTGGTGAACTTGCAGAAGTTGACCTTGAGGGCGTGCGAAGACGTCGCCAGCATCCCGATGTTGGCTCCAGCGCAGAACATACGATCGAGCACCGATCCGATGACGACCGCACCGACCTCGGGATGCTCGAACCGCAGCCGCTGGACTGCGTCGGCTAGCTCGATGTCCACGGCAAGGTCGTAGGAGTTGAGTTTGAGCTCGTAACCGGGATTGAGAGCACCATCGGGGTCGACTGCCATGTCGATGTAGGCGACTCGCCCTTCGGTGCGCAAGCGCCAATGCCGATACCTCTCGGGGTGTGTCCGGAAGTCGATCATCAAATCGATACTATCCTGACCGCCTGGTCAGGGCAAGTGCTCCTCCGGTCATTTTTTGCTCGTGACCGCGGGGCGTTTACGCTCTGGCTCACAATGCAGGACACCCAGTCAACGGTTCTGAGCTCCCGGGAGCTCGATATCGTCCGTTCCGCGTATCGCACGATGGCACGGGAAGGCTCCCACCGCACCTCGCTCCAGGACATAGCCGACGAGGCCGGCGTCTCAAAGGCCCTGTTGCTCTATCACTTCGGAACCAAAGACGCCCTGTTGTTATCGGCGATGAAATGGGCGCTCGAGCGTACCGAAGAACGGATCCGCAGCGTGATCGAACCGGGCGGATCCGCCAGCGATCAGATCTCCGCGCTTCTCGATGCCATCTTCATCGACCCAGAAGCCAACCGCAGCTTCTACCTGTTCTACATCGACCTCGTCGAGCACGCGGGGCGAGTCCCTAGCTTCGGCGAGCTGTCAACCATGATGGTCGAGATAATCAACGGGATGTACGCCGGGATCATCGAGGTTGGCGTCCAGGAGAACGTGTTAGCGGTAGCCGACATTGACGTGGCGGCTCGCAACATGCGGGCGTTGATCGACGGCACGTTCCTCCAGTGGATGCAGACCGAGGATTGGCGCGACAACCACGGCACCTGGAAGCGGCACTGCAGAGAGGCGGTACTCGCCCTCCTGGGCGCACCGGCCGACGACTAGATGACTGGTCTGAACCGCCTGTTTGGCTCACCGGCGCTGCCGTGAACGCCTGATTTCGGTGGCCGGGAGCGCCGCCACCACTGCTTCACACCACCCTCCTGGGCGCTGGGTGACGACGGCACCCGTTTTTCGGCCGGTCTCCTACCCCGGGCTCAAGACCCGGCGGATGTGGTCCGGCCAACCTTGCTTCTCCCCGCTCTCCTGGTCGATGTACACCGCGACCAGACGGCCTGAGACGATCGGTCTCATGTCCGACGTCACGTCGATGATATACGTGACCGAGGTCTCCCCGAGGCGGTCGACGGCCAGCGTGATGTCGACAATGTCGTCGAATCGAACCGCAGCCTTGAAATCGAACTCTGTTCTCACCCGCGGAGTCGCCCCGAAGGTCTCCTCGAGGATTCCAAGCTCACGATGCATCTCGGCCTCCGCTTCCTCGACCCAGCGGATCACGGTGGAGTGATGCCAGATGCCCTGAGCGTCCGTATCCATCCATTGAACCCGGCGGCGAATGGTGATCGACGTGGTCATTCCCGGATCCCACTGATGAAGTCGACGACGGCGCCAATGACCAGCTCAGGTTGCTGCAAGTGTGGCGAGTGATTGGCCTCGGGAACCATGAGCCGAAGACCGGGCCTGCCGATACCACGGTCGATCGCATCCAGCTGGCGGGCGGTCCCGTACTCGTCCTCCTCACCCTGAACCATCAGGACCGGGCAGCTCACGCCAGGGAGATACTCCTCGATGTTCCAGCTGCGAAAGGCCGGACTCAGCCAGATTTCCGCCCACGCCCGAAACGTCGTCTCGGGCTCGGTGTGATACTTCGCCATCTTCTCCGGCAGCTCCGAGGTGGAAAAGCTCTCGTGAATCTCGGCGATCGACTCGATCGTCTCCGGTTCGACGAACACATGCGGGGCGATGAGCACCAGACCTTGCACCCGGTACCCGGAACCGGCATAGATGAGGGCAATCGAAGCGCCGTCCGAGTGCCCGATCAACACCGGTGGACGGCCGCCGGCCAAGTCTTCAATGACGATCGGCAGAACGTCAACTGCCTCGCTGTGCATGTAGTCCGGCTGCCGCGGACGTGACAGCGGCTGCGACCATCCATTTCCTTGTCGCGAATAGGCAAAGCCCGGACAACCCGAGGCGCCGACAACGGCTTGTGGGAAATCGCGCCACAGGTCGACCGAACCTAGACCCTCGTGGAGGAACAACAGCGGCGTGGCGAAGGACCCTGAGTAGAAGCTGCGGACATGAAGCGACACGCCTGAGATATCAATGAACTCCTCACTGAACTCCTCACTGAACTCCTCACTGAACTCCTCACGGAACTCCTCACGGAACTCCTCACTGACCGAGCGCGGCGACATGGTGGGCGATCTTCCTATGAGTTCTTCCATACCGGGGGTCGCTCTCCAGGAACGCCCCGACTCCCTCGACGGCAACGGAGCGATTGTCCCGGGCCGACCCGGCTGAGGGAGTCGCGAGACGGTAATCACCCGCACCCGATCCTACGCTGACCCGATGGTCAGCGCAACACATCTCATTCGCACAGTTCACGAGCGGCGGCCGTCAGAGCCCGAGGGGTGCGACGGGGAACCGCTTCGAGCCATCGTCGATGTCAGCGGCTCGGGGGCTCGGCGGCCGAGTGGCTGCCCACCACCCGGTGGACGATCGTCTCCTGCATCGCCTCGAGCAGGCGGCGGGACGTGTGGACCGCCATCCGGTCAGACAGGGCAGTCCGGAGCGAATGCTCGAGGACGGCACCGGCGCTGAGAAACCAGTGAACTTGTTCGGCGGTCACCGTCTCGCCGGCAAGACCGAACAGATCACGTCGGCGCGGGAAAACAAACCGGGGTCTCCGCCCGCGAGGTGGGCGATGAGGTATTCGCAAGCCATCGTCTCCTGGGGGAATCCCCTGTTCTACCCCTCGCCGCCGGCGATGAAACCTCAGCGAATAGCCGCCACAGCGCGACACAAGTCGACTCCGAAGCCACAATCGAGCCTGCCGATCGCAGTACCGCTCCCCGACACCACTCCCCGACGGGCACGGTGATCTGTTCGGACTGTTTACTGTCACGAGTCGAGCCTTGCTATCTCGACGCGTTCGACGAGCTGGGTGATCAGGTCGGCCGAAGCGGTGCCTAGCCCGTGTCTCGCCACATTGGCGGTGCCGGCCGCAGTTGCGAGTCGGAGTGCTTGTTCCGGAGAGAGATTCTGCACCAGTCCTGTGGCCAATGCCGCTGTCATCGAATCACCGGCCCCGCGGAAGTCGACAGCCTCGATCTTGGGAGGCTTTGCCGTGTATGTGATGCCGCGGAATCGAGCGATCACCGGATCTGCGCCCCGCGACACCACCACCGCCTTGGCTCCAGCCGCTTCGAGCTTCTCGATGGCCGTCACCAGTGATGGGGGATCAGTGTCGGTGATCGCTTCGTCCTGGAGCAGGTCTTCGTCGCTCACCTTGAGGACGTCGATTGGGCCGCCTTCGAGAAAAGCTGCCAGTTCCTCGCCGTGAAGATCACCGACCACCCGCACACCGTTCGAAGCGAAGTCCGAGCCGAATCGCCGGTATACGTCCGGAGAGAATATGTCGTCGACGCGGCCGGTGATCACGGCGATGCCGGCTGCCAACGAGTTGTCGAGCATCGCCGCGTAAACGTCGTCACGTTCGTGCCGATCGAGCACAGGTGGGGCTCCCTCGGCCAGAACGACCCGTTCTCCACTTCGCCGGTCGTGGACATAGGCCGGCGACGGAGCAGCAATGCTCACCGGCCGCATATCAATGCCCCATTCCGGCGCCAACGCCTCGATCACGCGGCCAGCCTCACCACCGAGCGGGACACAGATAATGGGTTCGCCGCCAAGGTGCAGGATCGTTCGAGCGATCCAGAACCCCTGGCCGGCTGGATGAATATGGATGTCATCGGCCCCATTGTCGCTCTGCTCGATGGTCACTGCCACAAACAGCGCCGGGGCGAATATACAGACGTCGTGCCTATCGGCGCTCATGGCGCACCTCGGATGTCACCGGGTTCCGTACCCACGATGACGTTCAAGCAAACGCGGCCGGCGCAGAAACCTCACCGATGTGAGCGACCTCCTCCCGCAGAGAGGGTGCTCGGCTCCTGCGTGGCGTCAATCCCGTCCCACGTATTCGGCAAGATGCCGGCCGGTGAGTGTCGCGCGGTCGGCTACCAGGTCGGAGGGGGTTCCCTCGAACACCACCCGGCCGCCGTCGTGACCGGCGCCGGGGCCGAGGTCGATGATCCAATCCGCGTGAGCCATCACAGCCTGATGGTGCTCGACCACGATTACCGACTTACCGGACTCGACGAGCTGGTCTAGGAGACCGAGCAGATGGTCGACATCGGCGAGGTGGAGCCCGCTCGTCGGCTCGTCGAGCACGTAAATCCCGCCATCCGCGGCCATCTGGATGGCCAGCTTCAACCGCTGCCGCTCACCGCCGGAGAGCGTCGTGAGCGGCTGGCCGAGAGTGAGATAGCCGAGCCCGACATCGGACATCCTCGCCAGGATCCTATGGGCGGCCGGCGTCTTCGACTCGCCATCGCCTAAGAACTCGAGAGCGTCGGTGACCGACATCGCCAACACCTCTGCGATGTTGCGCCCGCCGTAGGTGTACTCGAGAACTTCGACCTGATACCGCTTTCCCTCGCACTCCTCGCATGTAGTGGCGACGGTCTCCATGAAGGAGAGATCCGTGTAGATGACCCCGGCGCCGTTGCAGCTCGGGCAGGCACCCTCCGAGTTGGCGCTGAATAGCGCAGGCTTGACCCCGTTGGCTTTGGCGAATGCCTTGCGGATCGGGTCGAGCATCCCGGTATACGTCGCCGGGTTGCTCCGGCGAGATCCCCGGATCGGCGTCTGGTCTATCGCCACGACCCCGTCCCGGCCCGACACCGAACCGTGAATCAGCGAGCTCTTGCCCGACCCGGCCACCCCGGTTACGACCGCCAGAACGCCGAGCGGGATGTCGACGTCGACATCCTGGAGGTTGTGGGTATCGGCACCACGCACCTCGAGCATCTGCGATGCCGTCCGCACCGTCGGCTTCAGGGAGGCTCGATCGTCGAGGTGGCGACCGGTCGTCGTTTCGCTCGCCCGCAGGTCGTCGACGGTACCTTCGAAGACCACCTCCCCGCCGGCAGATCCGGCAGCGGGGCCGAGATCGACGATGTGGTCGGCGATCTCGATCACCTCGGGCTTGTGCTCGACGACCAGTACCGTGTTGCCCTTGTCCCGCAACTCAACCAGCAGCGCGTTCAGACGCTGGATGTCGTGCGGGTGCATGCCGATGGTGGGCTCATCGAAGACGTAGGTCACATCGGTAAGCGCCGACCCGAGGTGGCGGATCATCTTGGTTCGCTGCGCCTCACCCCCCGACAGCGTGCTCGACGTCCGATCTAGCGAAAGGTAACCAAGCCCGATCTGGTCGAACGATTCGAGGGTGTGCCGGAGTGACCCGAGCAGCGGAGCCAACGACGGCTCGTCCAGATCACGCACCCAGCTCGCCAGGTCGCCGATCTGCATCGCACACGCATCGGCAATGTTGATTCCTCTGATCTTCGAGGACCGCGCCGCCTCGCTGAGCCGGGTGCCTTCGCACTCGGGACAAGCGACAAAGGTCGCGGCCCGGTCCACAAACTCACGGATATGCGGCTGGAGCGACTCGCGGTCCTTGGCGAAGAACGACTTCCGGACCCTGGGGATCAGCCCTTCATAGGTCCGGTTGATGCCGGCAAACTTCATCTTGGTCGGCTCCTTGTCCAGGAAGTCGTGGAGCTCCTTCTTCGTATACTTGCTGATCGGCTTGTCCGGATCGAGAAACCCTGACTCGGCAAACTCACGCACCGCCCAGCCGCCTGCCTTGTAGCCGGGAACGGTGATCGCTCCCTCGTTGAGCGACTTGGAATCGTCGAAGAGCTGGGTCAAGTCGATGTCGGACACCGTGCCCCGACCCTCACACCGCGGGCACATACCGCCCTGGTAGACGACGTTGCGGACCACGATCCGCTCTCCCTTGCCCTTGTCAACAGTCATCGCCCCGCTCGCCCTGCGGGTCGGGACGTTGAATGAGAACGCGATCGGGGGGCCGATGTGGGGCTTGCCGAGCCGGCTGAACAGGATGCGCAGCATCGCGTTGGCGTCGGTGGCGGTGCCGACCGTTGAGCGCACGTCGCCGCCCATCGGCTGCTGATCGACGATGATCGCGGTCGTGAGCCCCTCGAGCACGTCGACCTCCGGCCGCGCCAGCGACGGCATGAAGCCCTGCACGAACGCGCTGTAGGTCTCGTTGATCATCCGCTGTGACTCGGCGGCGATAGTGTCGAAGACGAGCGAGCTCTTCCCCGACCCCGAAACACCCGTGAACACGGTCAGACGGCGTTTCGGGACTTCGACGCTGACGTCCTTGAGGTTGTTGACCCGTGCGCCGGTTACCCGGATGAGGTCGTGGCTGTCGGCTGGATGCGTCATGACCACGTTGTGGGTGGCTGATCGATCCGGATCAGATTGCCGGAAGGGTCACGTACGGCGAAGTCTCGTGTGCCCCACGGCTGGTCGGCGGGCTCCGAGACGATCTCCGCACCTGACTCGCGCACCTTGGCGAACGTGGCATCGAGGTCGTCGGTGTGGAAATGCACGCCGTTGAGCGCGCCCTTTGCGACAAGACCGGTAACCGCCTCGTTGTCCGCGGGACTGCCATTTAGGTAGTTGGTCAGGACGATGACCACGCCGGGTTGGGAAGCGGCACCAACCGTGATCCAGCGGAAGCTCCCCTGGGATACGTCGTTGCGCAGTTCGAGACCGAGAGCGTCACGGTAGAAGCCCAGCGCCTCGTCCGGGTCGGAGACTATTACAAAGCATTGAGAGAGTGTGATATCCATACCCGGAACCTACAGGGCGGCGACCGCCGTCGCTTCTCCGATCCTGCTCGGTTTGCGGCTGGGACGGGTCAGGTCCCTGGCGATGCAGCCGGGCACACCCACCAGCGCACTGTGGTCACGGGCCTTGTAGGCCGAAGGCGTCTCACCCACCACCTCGGTGAACCGAGCCGAGAACGAGCCAAGCGACGTACACCCGACGGCAAAGCAGACGTCGGTAACCGACATGTCACCACGCCGCAGCAGCGCCTTGGCTCTCTCGATGCGACGTGTCATCAGGTAGGAGTACGGCGTCTCACCATACGTCGTCTTGAACTTGCGCGAGAAGTGTGCCGGAGACATCAGCGCCTCACGGGCGAGAACGGCTACTTCGAGCGGGCGGCTGTACTCGCGATCCATCAGATCACGGGCACGACGCAAATGTGCGAGATTGGCGAGCTCTTCGGGTGTCACGATGTCCAGAGTAGCGACACCGTCGAGCCTGTCCCGGCGTACTCGAAAGCGAGCAGTTTTGGAGAAGCATCCCTCGCGGTGTGTCCATATATTCGAGGTCGCACAGTGCATCGTCGGGCTCGACACAGCCGCACGACGAGGCGAACGGAAGGCCGGCTGTGACCGATAGGAGAGGACTGGATGAAGCTCAAACTGACGAGAGTGTATGTAGACGACCAGGACAGGGCGCAGCGGTTCTACACCGGCGTACTCGAGTTCACCATGACGCCGACGGACGTGACAGGTTCGACGATCGCCCAGGTGAACGACACCTGCGGCAACGTGATCCAGCTCACCCAACTTCGCGCTGTGTGAGGTCCAGGACAATGTGCGTAATCCCACACGAGCTGTACCAGGTCCAGACCATCAGTTGGGGCGAGTTTGCCAATCGAGAGCCGGAGCTTGCACGGTTCGGGTCGGCGAGGCTGAGCGCTGCACCAGCGTATCTGGCAACGGCCAGAGAATCCGGAATACCTCGGGTTCATCCGGTGACACCGATCATCTCCGCCACCGGACTGTTCCTGTTCATGGAGCCGACCTCGCCCAAGGGGAAGGACCTTCGCCGGCACGGATCGTTTGCGCTGCACAACGGTGTACCAGACAATGCGGGCTCAGGCGGCGAGTTCAACATCACCGGCCTTGGCCGGGCTATGGACAATCCGGAGCTGTGGTCCCTCGCAGCCGAGGCGGCCGGCTACTCACCGGAGGAGCGGTACATCTTGTTCGAGCTCCGGCTGAGCGAGGCCCGCTGCCACGGTTACGGCGACGTCCCGCTCCCGGCCACCAGAAGCTGGTCGATCGACAACTAACGGTCGGCATCATTCCCCGGGTCGATCCGCCGTAGATGCCTGCTCGATCCTGTCGTCAAGACGGCATCGACACGGTGAATCTGGCGCCACCCTCGGCGCGGTTCTCCGCCGAGACCGTTCCCCCCATGGCCTCGACCAGACGGCGACAGATTGCCAGACCCAACCCGAGCCCGTCGGCGATCGAGGAGGACGAACCGGATAGCTGGACATAGTCTCCGAAGACCGTGTCGATCGCGTCTTCGGGGATGCCGGGACCATCGTCAGAAACCGCCAGCTCGATCCTCGTACCGGCCCGGCGGGCGATCACATCGATGCGACTGCCGCCATACTTGACGGCGTTCTCGACGAGGTTGCGCAGCACCTGGATCACACGATCTCGGTCGGCGAGAATCTCGGCGACGTCACCCGCATCGAACACGATGGTCTTCGCCGAACTGTCAACCAGATTGGCAACGAATGAGAACAGCTCGACCACGTCCACCGGCTCGGTGTTGGCGGCAAGCGCCCCCGTATCGAGCTTCAATGTCACCAGGACATCGTCGACCACCCGGGCCAGATGCTCGGACTGGCCCGCGATCGCATCAACAAACTCTGTGAGCTCCGCCGTCTCGAGCGTGTCGATCCCGTCTTGGAGCACGGATGCAAAACCACGGATGGCGGTCAGTGGTGTGCGCAGCTCGTGGCTCACCATGGCGAGGAACCGGGCCTGAAACTCCGCCTTGTTGCGTTCCTGTTCGATCCTTGCATCCTGGGTGGCGGAGGCACTTTGGACCTCACGCACGAGGATGAACATGACCCACGTGGCAACCGCCAGGCCGACCAAGCCTGAGGCGAGTTGAGCATTGTCGACGGTTTCCGTGCTGACATCGACAAATGGCGCCCAGGGTTGGACGACATAGATCACCGCGACTGCGACGGCGCCGAGGAGCACCGAGGCACGCGCAAACCGTGTGTCCAGAACGAGTGAGAGAGCGAGGACGTCGGCGGCCAGCAGGAGGTGCACGCTCGTCGGCTCGAGACCAACCAGCACGGCCGACACTGATACCGTGACGATGTCGGCGAATGCAAATGGCCACACCGACCTCATCGGAGTCCAGAGCGCGGCGAGCGAGTAGAGGACCTGAAGGCCGAGGATCACGGCAATCACCATGCCACCGCTGCCCGACCCGAGCGCCATGTTGAGCGTGCCAACCAGATACGCGACGGCGCGAACAACCATCAGCGGCCGCTTTACGCGTTCCCATTCGAGTATTGGCGCTTTCACTCGATATCTGTCGGCAGAACCACTCGAAGGTTTCGCTCTGGTGCGATCCGACAGTCCGCAACCGTGGTCCCGGGGACCGTCGGTGTGAACCTGCTAGGAGCCGACGGGCGCGGTGGTAGTTGTGTCGCCGGTAGGTGTCGTGTCGGGCGGGCGATCGTCGGAGTCACATGCAGCTGCGGCGGAGGCAAGCACGAGTAGCAGAACCCATGCAATGGCGCGTTTCTTGACGTTCGCGACGGGAGGCATCGGCTCGATACTAACGCGGGTCCTTCAGATGTGACCGGGGCGGTCCGATGAGAGACATAACCGAAATGGCAACCTATCCTTCGCGCCGGATGCATCCAGCCACCAACCCCACCAGCAGAGCGATATCCCGAGCGCACCCGACACGCGCATCGAGAGTTGCTTTAACAGTGCTCACCGCCGCAGTTGTGTGGGTCTGGGGGCTCACTGCCGTGCAGTGGGCAGTGGGTCCCGTCCAGGTCCGTGCGGCAGAGCCGATCGTCACCAGCGAGCCTTCGCCGGTTCAGCCGGCCGTGCTGTCGGCGAGTGCATCTACGACCACGACTGGTACAGCGACGACCACCACCCCGCCGACCTCGTCGACAACCACGTCCACCACTTCGCCCCCGGTATCGGAGGATTCGACTGTCCAGGCGGATTATGTCGTTCCGCAGACCGAGGCCGAGCCGGAGGCAAAACAGCTCGCCGCCGACATCGCATACTCACTAACCACCTACGAAGCCTCCGACCATAACTCGGAGCACTTGGAGAGACTCGAGGCGTTGGGGAGCCGCTCGAGTGTCCAGGTTCTCGGGCAGGCGAGCGAACCCCTGACACACCCAGGATCATGGTCGCGGGGCGAGGTGATTTACCCGCAACTCGGAGGCCTGGAAAACGGTCTCGCCTCAGTGATGGTCGTGACCCGCCAAACCGTAGGGACCGGCTCCGAGGCCGATTTCTCCGTGGTGCGGACTCTGGACATCCGCCTCGTCCATGACGAGTCGGGCTGGGAGTTCGACTATCTGAGCTCGGCAGGCGGCACCTTCGAGAATCTCGATGCTCTTGCAACCGCCGATGTAGTCGCCTCAGACCCCCGGATCCAGATGCCCGACACGGCCCGACTCGACATTCTGGCCGGTCTCGTCTCACCCAACCTTCTCGAAGTCATGGCCGAGCTCGCCGACCAAACACCCTACGAAGTGGTAGTTCTCGCCACGGGCCACCCCCACAACGTATTCGAGACCAACCGTGTGAGCCAACACACGGTCGGACAGGCGGTCGACGTCTACCGTATCGGAGATCACCAAGTGATAGACGATCGCGGCCCCGACGGTGCAACGAAGGGAATTGTCGAGTGGCTGTACGACCACCCCGATGTCGCCCAGGTTGGTAGCCCATGGGACCTTGACGGCGCCGGGTCGGGACGCTCCTTCACAAACGTGGTACACCAGGACCACATCCACCTCGCCGTCAAGTAGGCCTCTTGAACTGATACTCGCCTGGGAACGGCGGCGAACGCCGGACGACAAGAATGGCGACGCGAGAGGCTTCTGTCGCCTCGAGGCGTGTCCTAAATCGCGGCGGTGACCGTCCGACAGAGGCTTGGTGAGACACCCGAGCCTCGTCCATGTGTTGGCCGTCGCCATGCTGTTGGTGGCGGCATGCTCGTCACCCGGCGACGAGACCGCCGCTAGCCCCGGCGTGTCGACCACCTCGACCGGTGCCCCCGTCCAATCGACGGTGCCCGTTGCCGCTGCTTCAACGACGACGACCACCACCACGCCGCCGGTGACGCTGCCAAGCGGGGTGGTGTGGCAGGGTGCCGTCGTCGACGAGACCCCGGCCGCGGCAGCCACGTCGCTCATCGCGACGTCTGACGGCTTTGTTGCCACCGGCTTTCGGGGGAACCCGGAGGTCAACAACTCGCTAGGCCAGACCGCCCGGCCGATGGTGTACCGGTCACAGGATGGAACGACGTGGCAGGCCGTCGAGCTGCCCGCCGCCGGCGATCGCAACTTCGCCGCCGACGTCGCCCATGGGCGCGCCGGGTACGTCGCGGTCGGGACAGTCGGTACCGGTTGCCGCTTCGCTTGCCCCCACGGACATAGCGTCGCCTGGGTCTCCGGCGACGGCATCTCCTGGGAGCTGGTCGAGCCCGCCACGTTCCGAGGGTCCGTCCAGATCTCGGTCACCGATGTGGAGTACATAGCCGGCACGTACGTTGCGGTCGGCAGGGACGAGCGCGGCGGCAACCACTGGGTCGTCGGGGTGTGGACGTCGTCCGACGGACGTTCCTGGGAGCGGGTGGCGAGCCTCGAGTCCGACTACTCGCTGCTCAACGACGCGCTCCACGTCGTCGGGGACCGGCTCTTCATCGCCGCCGACGAGGCCGTCTGCAGCAAGCCGTTCACCAACGGCGACATCGGGTGGGTGCTCGGGGTGTGGGCCACCCAGACACGGCTGTGGTCGTCGACGAACGGCGCCGTGTGGGAGGCGGTCGACATGGAAGCGCACGGTCTGGCTGACCCCCTGCCGGAGGACATTTGCGAAGACGACGCCTACCTCGACGGCGACATTGACGATCTCTCCGCGGGTGGGCTCCTCGCCCTCGGCGAGTCGTTGTGGTGGCGCCGTCAGGACGGGGCAGCGGCGCGGTGGTCGGGCACGACCTGGTCGCCGTTCACCCCACCCGGCGAGATTGAGGGCCTGTCGCTTCTACCCGGACCCGGTGGGTACATCGGGCTGGCCATCGACGGGCTGCGTACCGGCGTGATCGAGGTCACCACGATGACCTCGTCCGACGCCTCTACCTGGGACGACTGGACCGCCTACACCCGGCGGATCGTCGACCTGCTGCCTGCGGGGGTGGTGGCCGGGGCGCCCGTCGGCGCGACCGCAGTACGCCACAGCGCGGTGCAAGGCGACATGGTTGTCATGATTGTCTCGGCCTATACCGACGACCCGACAACGACGCCCCCGGGTGTGTACGCCCTGTTGAGCACGCCCGATGTCGCCGCCGGCCCGTGCGAAGTCGGCGTCGACGCCGACTGCCGGGGAAGCGATCTCATAGCTGCCGACCTCGCCGGTGCCGACCTCGCCGGGATCGACCTGACCGGGGCGAACCTCGCGCGTGCCAACCTGAACGGCGCCGATCTCACCGGGAGCGCACTCAGGGGCGCCGACCTCGACGGAGCAGACCTGAGCGGTGCCGCCATGACTCGGGCCGACCTGACAGGAGCCGATCTCGACTTCTCTACCCTTGTCGGGTCCGACCTCTCCGGGGCGGACATGTCTCGTGCGTCGCTCATGGCGGCGGCCATCGACGACACGACCGTCCTCACGGGTGCCAACCTCACCGGCGCCCTCTACGTTCCGCTCGACTTGGCCATCCGCCACGATGTCGTGCTCACCGGCGCCGAGTTCGACGACTGGGACGGCAACGCACTCGACCTCAACGGTGCCCGTCTGGCGGCAGCCCACCTCAACGGCGACGTCACCCGCTTCAGCTTCGCCGGAGCCGACCTGTCGGGTGCGGACTTGTACCGTGTCACCGCCATCGACGCCGACTTCAGCGACGCCGACCTCACCGGAGCCCGCCTCGACGGCGCGGATCTCACCGGGGCCGACCTGGCCGGGGCACACCTCGACGCAGCCACATGGTACGGCGTTACCTGTCCAGACGGCTTTGAACTCGGCTACGACACCGACGTCACCTGCGACGGTCACTCTCTCGAACAATGACGGACTCGGTGCAACGGGATCGCCGCCGGCGCTTTGCTTGGCCCGGCGCCGGTCAGGAATCGATACGGAACACCGGGTGACGGTCCGCTTCTCGGACGAAATCCGCCAGATCGCTCCCGGCATCGGCGGTGAAGGCAGGTGGTACGGCACCACGGGACGCTCCTGTGCCTGATGACCCGGCCCGTCACTCGGGGCGACCTTTGTTCCTGACTCTGGAATACCTCAGCCACTGATGAGTTCTGCCGACCACGACCTCCCTCATGAGTCCCGAAGACGTGCGGCACCGCACTGGCTCTTGACTGGTGCCAGATATGGTGCCATAGTGGCACCATGCAACTTGCGATACACGTAGAGACCCTGCGAGAACAGCTGATGGCTGCTGCAGAAATGGGGGGCGCCGAGAGCAAGGACGTGATCGATCGCCTCTCGGCTGGACTGGAGGCGGCAACACGTCTTGTACTGCTCGAAACGATTTCCGCCGCCGCCGACGAGATCACAACGGCGCTCGCCCCCGGGGCGGTGGAAGTCCGTCTGCGCGGTACCGACCCTGAGTTTGTCGTGGTGTTGCCTTCAGAGGCGGTCGGTGTGGTCGCAGAAGGCGTTACCGCGCGGTCCCCCGGCCTGATGTCCGGGGGTGATGAGGACGGCGGAACCTCCCGGCTCAACCTCCGGCTCCCGGAGGCGCTCAAGACGAGGATCGAGGAGACGGCGCGACGGGAAGGCCTGTCGCTGAACGCATGGCTGGTGCGCACCGCTGCGGCTGCGGTCGAGGGGTCCCAAGGACAGGTGCCGCGGACGGCCCGCGGCAGCCAGCAATACACCGGGTGGGTCAGTTGACCCTACCCAATCCCATGCCCAATCCCATGCCCAATCCCATGCCCAATCCCATGCCCATTTCCACAAGCCGACAAGGAGGGCAGATGACTTCATTCGAGACCCACCAGCCCGTCGCCCTATCGATCGAACTGAGTCGGGGCATCGTGCACGTGATTGCCAGCGATCGTATCGACACAGTCGTGACGGTGAATCCGAGCGACCCGGACACGCCTGCAGACGTCGAGGCGGCGCGAAAGACCGCCGTCGACCTGGCCAACGGGACCGTATCGGTCAGGATGCCAAAGCCAGGCGGCATCGCCGCACCCATTGTGGGATGGAAGCGGAGCGGGTCGGTCGACGTGGTCGTGGAGCTTCCCGAAGGATCCTCGCTTCGAGCCGACACCGGCGTCGCCGACTTCCGATGCGACGGACGGCTCGGCGATGTCGACGTGAGGACAGGCGTCGGCAACGTCCGGCTCGATCGGGCCGGAGCGATACGCGTGCATAGCGGAGCGGGACGATTCGCCCTGGACGAGGCATCCGGCAACGCGAAGATCGTGACTGCCGGCGAGATAAGCATTGGCACCGTCGCCGGCGATGCCGACGTCAAGAACCGCAACGGCGACACGTGGATCAGCCGGGTCGGAGGCAACGTCGGGGTCAAGTCGGCCAACGGCGACGTCACGATCAACGATGCGGGCATGGATGTCACGGCAAAGACCGCCAACGGGGACATACGGCTTGGTCAGGTCGCCCGTGGATCGGTGACCATCGAGACTGCCGCCGGTGGGCTCGAAATCGGGATAAGGGAGGGCACGGCAGCCTGGATCGACGCCAACACCAGATTCGGGCGAGTCCATACCAGCCTCTCCCCCGCCGGGGATCCCGATCAGTCGACGGAAACGGTCCGAGTTCACGCCCGGACCGCCTTTGGTGATGTTCTGATCAACCGCTCACAGCCAGGACAAGGAGACAGATAGCCGTGGAACAAGCAACCAACACGATCGAGGTGCGAAACCTCCGCAAGGGGTACAAGGGAGTACCCGTACTCGAAGACGTCTCGTTCAGCGTCGAACGGGACACCGTCTTCGCCCTGCTTGGGGCCAACGGCTCCGGCAAGACAACAACGATCAACATCCTGACGACATTGATAAAGGCCGACGGGGGGACGGCAAGAGTCGCCGGTTTCGACGTGGCGACCCAGGGCGGCAAGGTTCGCGAGCAGATCAGCCTCACCGGGCAGTTCGCCGCGGTTGACTATGTGCTCACGGCCCGGGAGAACCTGGTGCTGATGGGCGAGCTGCGCCACATCCCCGAGCCCGAACGTACCGCGGAGGAACTGCTCGACAAGTTTGAGCTAAACGACGCAGCCGACCGCCGCCTGCTTACTTTCTCGGGCGGGATGCGACGCAGGCTCGACATCGCCATGAGCCTGGTGGGCGACGCATCCATCATCTTCTTCGACGAGCCCACGACCGGGCTCGATCCCAAAGGCCGCACTGCCATGTGGCAGACCATCCGGGAACTTGCCGAGAACGGGACCACGGTATTCCTGACCACCCAGTATCTCGAGGAGGCCGACCGTCTTGCCGACGAGATCGCGATCCTCCACGGTGGCCGGATCGCGGCCGAGGGGCCACCCGACGAGCTGAAGATGCTGGTGCCCGCCGGTCTCGTCGAACTGGAGTTCAGCGATCAAGACCAGTTGACCGCAGCGCAATCAGCTCTCGACGACCACCACCAAATCGACCGGGCGGACTCGAAGCTGGTAGTCGCTACCGCGGGTTCGGTGGCCGAGATGGCGGACATGTTCATCCGGCTGAGGGACCTCGGGATCGAGCCGACCCGGTTCGCCAGCCAGACCACCACTCTGGACGACGTGTTCTTCAAGATCCTCGAACAAGAAAGGGAGGACCAACATGCGAACTCTGACTGACATGTGGACCATGACCAAACGAAGCCTGCGTCATACGACACGCAGCCTCGACACGATCATCACAGTTGTATTGACGCCGATCGCGATGCTGCTGCTGTTCGTATACGTGTTCGGCGGTGCACTCGGGGAACAGACCGGCACGACGCAATACGTCGACTTCATCACCCCCGGAGTGATCATCATGACAGTCGGCAGCGGTATCGCCTATGCGGCGGTGCGGCTCAGCATGGACCTGCAGAAAGGCATAATCAGCCGGTTCAGGACAATGCCGCTTGCGCCATCGTCGGTCTTGAGCGGGCAGGCCCTTTCGTCGACGCTCTCGAACCTCTTCTCCTGCGTTCTCGTGTTGGTAGTGGCGTCCATCGTCGGGTTTCGGTCGCCTGCCGGGATGGCCGGGTGGCTGTGGTTCGGCGGCATTCTTGTGTTGTTCACCCTCGCCACGACATGGATGGCCATGTTCTTCGGCCTGCTGGCCAGAACCGTCGAAGGCGCCGGTGCTTTCGCCTACGTCCTGCTGCTTCTGATCTTCATCAGCCCTTCGTTCGTGCCGACCGACTCGATGACCCCGGTGTTGAGGGGCTTTGCCGAGAACCAGCCGATGACTCCGATCATCGAGACGATGCGCTCACTGCTGACAGAAGGCACAGCGGGCAGTGACATCTGGATCGCCCTGGCCTGGATCCTCGGCATCCTTGTCGTGTCCTACACGCTCGCGCTGAGCATCTATCGCCGAAGCGAGCCCGTCCCGGCAGGCCAGTAGGGTCGCGGCGACCGCAACACCTCAACGAGATGTCTGATCTGAGGCAGTCGAACAGCGCGGGCGTCCGACCTCCCACCGTCCGGAGCGGACATCTCAACGCGGTTCGTGCTCGTGTCTCCGCCAGTTCCGGACCATTACCACGGCTGCAGCAAGGCCCGGGACTACGTGGACACCGAGCACGCCAACGAGGCTGGGTCCGCCCCAGTCGTCGCGGTACGACAACGCGTCGCCGTAGTCGATCAGCACCAGCTCGGCTATGGCACGAAGAACTAGATACGCCCCGATCACGTAGCCGAGGATGACAAGAACCCTCTTCGCTGCGCCCACTTCTACTGCTCCGCCGATCCGCGGAACGTAGGTCGGATCGCTCTGGTTGGCGAAGGGTCGAACAACGCCTCCTGGGCGGCTCCCATCTCGGAGCCCTCGGTACGGAGGATCGCCCGCTTGGTCTCGGCGCCACCTCCCGCAGAGAACCCGCCGATCTTGCCCCCGGCGGCGACTACCCGGTGACAGGGTACGAGCAGTGCTATCGGGTTGGCCGCAAGAGCCCGGCCGACCGCCTGCGCCGCTCCGGGCGATGCGATGGCGGTAGCTATCTCGCCGTAGGTGCTGGTGGAGCCGGGCGGAATGCGCCGTGCCGCTTCGTAGACTCGGCTCTCGAAGTCGGGAACCCCGTCGAGGTCGATGGCGAATACAGCAAGATCACGGTCGCCCGTTTCGAGATGGGCAACGACGGCCGCCACGATCGTCTCCACCTGGGCCGGTGGATCCTGTTCGACACAACGCCGGTAGCGACGTGCAAACCGTGACCGCATGGTGCGCACATCCTCCTCCGGCAACCCCAGGCCGACGATCCCGGCGGGGCTCCATGCGATGCCGCAATCACCGATCGCCGTGGCGAAGAAGCTGTATCCGGTGGGTTCCACCCTCGCAGCTTATCGACGGTATCTGCCGGGTCGCGTCGCGTCAGGTGCTGCCCGATCGGATGAGGCTCCCGCATCCTGGTTGCCCGGGTAATAGGGCGACCCGCCGCGCCCGGCTCAGAGCCCCGGCGGCGCGGCCGTCAACGGGACGACGTACCGGTAGATCGCCGCGAAGTGGACCGCAGAAGCGGTGACGACGAGGACGTGAAAAAGCTCATGGGAAGAGAAGACCCGAGGCCACAGGCGGGGCCGCTGGGTCACCACGATCACCATGCCAACCGTGTACACCACGCCACCGATCGCGATCAGTACGACGATCGCGATACCGACCCGCCGGGCCAGCGGGACCATCAGCGCAAGCGACAGCCACCCCATCGTGACCATGAGCCCGATGGAGAGATGAAACCGCTGACGTCTCACTAACAAATGGTGGCCCACGCCTACGGCCGCGATCGACCATGCGACCGAGACGCTGACGACCCGCATCCAGCCGTCGAGCACGACCACGCCAATCGGGGTGAACGTGCTTGCGATGAGCACGAAGATCATGGCATGGTCCAGCCGTCGCATTCGCCTTTTCCACCGCTCCCGCCACGGAACGGAGTGATAAAGGGAGCTCGTGGTGTAGAGCGCTACCAGCCCCAGCCCATACACCGCCAGAGCGATGCGCCCGGATAAAGATGAAGCCTTGGCAACGAGCAGTACCGCACCGATCACAGCAACCAGAGCTGCGGAACCATGTAGAAACCCCCGCACCGGATTCTGCATCCTGCCCAGAGTGACTCGGCCTTCCACATGACCATCCTGGCATATCGCAACGTATACCGCGTCAGGATGCTCAGGCCTCGACCAAGGATTCGAAGTAGCCGGCCCGCGAACCAACATGCCGATGTTCTCTCAGAGCTCCTCTCCGGCCCACTCGCCCTGTAGCTCGGGCTTTGGTGCTGATTGCGGTCGCGTGTGGCGAGTTTGGTCATGGCCCGGGTGAGGTGGGTCTTGGCGGTGTGGGCAGCGATGATGGGCTCGGCGGCGATCTCGTCATCGATGACTCCAATCATCGAGACCATACGCTCATTGCTGGCAGAAGGCACCGCGGGCAGTGACATCTGGATCGCCCTGGCCTGGATCCCCGGCATCCTTGTCGTGTCCTACACGCTTGCCTTGGGCGTCTATCGCCGGAGCGAGCCCCGTCCCGGCAGCCCAGTAGGGTTCGCGCTCGCCCGGCAGACTCGAGCAACTCGGTTCTAGTCTTACGTGTTGTCCCCATCTTCTCCCTCGCTCGCTCGCACGATGAACGGAACCAATGGCTTGCTGATGCAGGACCGTTAGCCGCCGGCCCCCTGGAGGAGGTAGCCGACTAGCTCGGACACCTTGTCTAGCGTCGAGTGTCCGCCCGGATACTCGTCGAGTGTGACGTCTATCCCCGCTTCAGAGAGCCGGTACGCCAGCAGATAGCCGGCGTCTACGTAGCTGGCGACACCGTCATCGAGTTGCCCGAGTTCATCCAAGTCGGTGCGAATCGATCCGGCGGGATCCCGTAGGGCGAGCCACCCGGTCTTGTCCGACGGATCGTCAACGGTCCTGGGGTTGGTGCCGTTGGATGCGATCCAAAGGAAGAACCTGGCGTCGAGATTCGCTGGCCACAGGCTGGGATCCGTCATTGCGGCGACTTCGGCCTGCATCGCCTCTGGCTCGGCGGCAAAGGCTTCATCGAAGTTCTGGGTGTGCAGGAAGTACTCGCCGTCGCCGAGCACGACACCGACGGGCGGCGTGGGATGCGCGTCGGTTTCGCATCCCACGATCGGGTCGTCGATCGGTTCCAGCGAACCGAATATGGCCGGGCCTACCCCTGCCGAGAATCCATACAAGACAGTCGCGGCGGGGTCGCCGCCGTAGCTGGCGGCGTTCTGCTGTGCATAGGCGATCGCACAGTTCGCCGTCTGCTTCCACCCGTTGAAGGTGTTGACGGTGATGGGAAGGGCGGCAAAGTCGACCCACGACGGAGTGAACACCACCATGCCCTGGGCCGCGGCTTCTTCGGCGACAGCCGTGGTCGCCAGCTCGTCCTTCAGATCGGAGTCAAACCCGTGGAAGGCAACGACGACCGGCCACGGACCTTCGCCCGACCCGGGGGTGAAGACGTCCATCGAGAAGTCGACGGCATCCGTCTTCATGTAGACGAGATCGGTCGTCTCGGTGTATGCCGCACCAAGAGTGGTCGGTGCGCTGTCGGTCCCCGGGCTGACGGTGGTCGCCGGAGCCTCGCCAGTAGTTGCCGGAACTTGCACCTCCGTGGCTGCAATAGTGGACGTCACCGCTTCGCTCGTTGTGGGTCCTGACGTGCCGGTCGAGCACGCGGTAGCAACCACGCCGAGTGCTATCACAATGGCGAATCTGGCTCTCCGCGCGGCCCTGCGGTCATGACGATGCCCGCTGTCTCTGTACCTCATGTCGTTCCCTTCGCTCGGGTATTCCGGCGGTCACGGCGACCGCTGCTGTCACCGGGAAGCGTTACGGACAAGCGTTAACAAAAGATTGCAGTCGCGTAGGCTCGGGCGTTAACAGATCTGAAAGCGGCGGGTGGTTGTATCGCTGACATGGACTTTCACGCGCTGGGCCGGTTGGCGGCATATCGCGACGGCGATGAAGTGGACCTCGGCACCCCTAAGCAGAAAGCGGTGTTGGCGTTCCTCCTGATCAACGCCAATAGGCCGGTGTCCGTCGATCGTCTTCTCGACGCGGTCTGGGGCGACAACAGCCACGGCAAGGAGAATGCTCTGCGCGTCTACATGTCCCGATTGCGCTCGGCGTTAGAACCGGACCGGGTTCGAGCCGACAGTTCTCTTTTGTCCAACCGCGGGAATGCCTACCAGCTGACAGTCGAGCCCGATCACTTCGATGTAGCCCAGTTCGAGCTCGAAGCCGCCGAGGGTCGACTCCTCCTAAAGACTGATCCGAAAGACGCCGCCGAGGTGCTTTCGTCCGCACTGGGCCGCTGGAAGGGCCCGGCCTTCGACGATTTCATCTATGACGACTTCACGCATGTCGAGCGCACCAGACTGAACGAGGCCCGAGTCTTGGCGATCGAGGACCGTATCGAAGCCGACCTTGCCTTGGGTCTCGCCGGCGAACTCCTCAGTGAGCTCGAGGTGCTCAGGGATGCGCATCCGCTCCGAGAGCGCCTCGTCGAGCACCAAGCGTTGGCCCTCTACCGATCGGGCCGTCCAGCCGACGCGCTTCGGGCCATAGATCGATTCCGTCGGCATGTAGGCGAGGAGCTGGGGATCGATCCCTCGCCACCAGTACTCCGTCTGGAGGAGCAGGTGCTGTTGCACGATCAGAGTATTCAGCCCCGAACGCTCCGTGGCGGATCGACCCTGGGCCAAGCTGTGGCTGCCAATCCGTTCAAGGGGCTTCGGCCGTTCGGGGCCGAGGACGCCGAGTTCTTCTTCGGCAGAGACACCCTGGTAGCCCAGCTCCTGCGGAGGCTCGGCACCGGTCAGCGTCTCGTGGCGCTGGTAGGCGCCAGCGGCTCCGGCAAATCGAGTGTCATCAACGCCGGTCTCATTCCCGCGCTGGCAAAGGGCGCCGTCGAAGGATCTGATCGATGGCTTGTCGCCACCATGATGCCCGGAACCCACCCGTTCGCCGAACTAGAGGCTGCGCTCCTCCACTCCGTGATCGATGGCCCCGACAGCCTCGATGAGCAGCTGCGAGACGGCGCCGCGGGACTGCTCCGTGCGGCAATACGGGTCCTCCCGGACAGGGGCTCGCGCCTCTTGCTCGTGATCGACCAGTTCGAGGAGCTCTTCACCATGGTCGATGACGGAGCCGTTCGTGAACACTTTCTCTCAAACCTCGTCACGGCGGTGGACGACCCGTATGATCGCATTGCGGTTCTGATCACCCTGCGCGCCGACTTCTACGGCCTACCGCTGCAGCATCCCGAGTTCGGCGCTCGTCTCGACACGGGCGTCGTGAACGTCACACCATTGACCGCCGAAGAACTCGAGGCGGCAGCGCTCAAACCGGCGGCACGTGTCGGTGTCACCTTCGAACCGGCACTACTTGGCCAGCTCATCGCCGATGTGGGCAAGCAGCCGGGGGCACTTCCAATGTTCCAATACGCGCTGACCGAGCTATACGATCGCCGCACCGGCGACACGCTGCTCGCAGCGACCTATCGGTCGATGGGCGGGATTGAGGGTGCGATCCGGCGACGAGCAACGGATCTGTACCAGCAGCTGGATTCCACTCACCAGGAGGCTGCTCGCCAGATGTTCCTCAGGTTGGTGTCCGTCGCCGAGCAAGGCCAGCGAAGCCGCCGCCGTGTGGCTGCTCGGGACGTCGCATCGCTCGGGGCTGACACAGTGACGATGCACGATGTGCTCAAGCTGTACGGGGACCACCGGCTGTTGTCGTTCGACTCAGATCCACTCACCGGCGCACCAACCATCGAGCTGGCACACGAGGCTCTGCTCACGGCGTGGCCGACCTTCGAACGGTGGATCGATGAAAGTCGTGACGACCTTCGCCGGCACAGCGCTCTGGCCGTGGCGGTACGAGAATGGCAGCTGGCCGATCACAACCCCGACTATCTGTTGCCGGCGGCTCGACTTGCGGAGTACGAACAGTGGATCGGGTCGTCGCGCATGTCGCTCAACGCTGCCGAGTTGGGTTTTCTCGAAGCCGGCCGTGCGCGCATCGACGAGCAGTCGGCCGCGGATGAACGCAGGCGACAGGACGATGCTCGATCCCGGCGGAGGCTGCGGACGCTGGCGGGCACGCTGGCAGCGACGCTGATCATCGTCGCAGTGACGCTTCTCTGGGCGTTCCTCCGCAGCGCTGATCCGACGGTGACCTACTTCGGCAGCCCCAGCTCCGCCTGGAACGCCAACATCGCGTCCGGACTCGAGCGGGCAGATCGTGATCTCGACATGTCGCTCGTCGATGTTCCGTGGGTCGTCGATCCCCCTACCGAGCTCCGCGAACTGGCGGCCACTGCCCCAGAGATCGTCATCATGGACGAGGCAGCGATCTCGCTCGACCCGGAAGTGACCGGAGGCTTTCCGGACATTCGATTCGGAATCATCGGCGGGACGGCGGAAGGGCCGAACATCACATCAGCAGTGTTCGCCAACGAGCAGGGCGGGTTTCTGGCGGGCGCTGCAGCGGCCCTAAAGAGCGAAACCGGGATTGTAGGGTTCGTGGGAGCATCCCAGCTGCCCTCAATCGAACAATTCAGGGCGGGCTTCGAGGCCGGGGTGCGATCGGTGTCCCCAGAGACGATCGTTCTCGCGGCGTTCGTAGACCAGACCGGTGACCTGGATGGGTTCTCTCGCCCGGACGTCGCCGAGGCGCGTGCGGTCGCACTGTTCCAGCGGGGGACCGACGTGATCTTTGCGGTGGCAGGCCAGTCCGGGCTAGGGGTGTTCCGGGCGGCAGCCATACAATCTGACGTCGGCGACCGGGATCTGCAGGCGATCGGCGTGGACAACGACCAATGGTTCGAGGTACCGGTGGAGGAGCGGTCCCATGTGCTGACCTCGATCATCAAGCGGGGCGACATCGCTGCCTACACGCTCGTCGACCACATGCTGAACGGAGGCCCACCGGGTGTCGCGGTCCGTCTTGGTGTTGCCGACGGCGGTTTTGAGTACTCCGTACAAGGCGAGGGCCTCACCGCAGACATGCAGGCGCGACTCGATCAGATCGTCGTCGCCTTCGGCGAAGGTAGGATCGAGGTGCCGGTTACTCCGACGGGTCCGCTCCTAACTCTCGATCTCGACGGCAACGAGGTAACCGATCCAGGGCCCGTCACTTACGAACTGCCACCCGGCGTCGACGGGTTTGCCCAGGATGCCCTTCTGGCCCCAGGGACGTACGAAGTGTCGGCGCTCGGTACGCCGTTCACGATCACGATCGCCGATGACTGGTTCGTCGAAGTCAACGAGCCGGGTCATACGGTATTCAGCCACCCGGAAACCGAGCGAATGGGCGATCGAGATGTGGTCTTTCTCCGTCCGACGCTTCTTGCTGATCCCACCAATCCGGGGGCGAGCGTCGATCGACAGGTCTGGTGGCCGCTCGACGACATCGAAGGTTGGCTCGACAGCCTGGTCGATGGCATCGTGGCCGCCGGCCCGGAGCATACCGAGATCGGTGGTCGGCCCGCCGTCTACTTCGAGGTTGAGATCACCGACGACGACGTCTGCGGCACGTTCGGCTACTGCGCCGGCTTCATCATCAACACGTTCTACGACGTCGGCGGAATCAGCGGTCTCAGCTTTGAGCGAGGATTTCGGCATCGAGTGTGGTGGGTCGATGGCGGCGACCAACCGCCTGTCGTGATCATCGCCAGCACCCCTAGTGGTGACCGGAGTTTCGAGGCCCGGGCCGACGAACTGCTCGGGAGCCTGGTGATCGGCAAGCCCGGCCCGCATCCGCTCGGCGAGGAATAGGGGTTTGCATAGACGCGACTCCGGGCCGTCAGAAGATGACAGATCTGACAGGCGAAGGAGCTTCGCCTCATCGCCCGCCCGGCCAAGCATGGCCACGGCGAGCAGGGCGTGTTCGATCGTCGCTTGGTCCGATGCTCGATTTCATGGCTCCGGCTAGCGGCACCCGGCGGACCGGGATGGTCCTTCGACGCACCCGTGAACCAGCCGGAAGGACCAGCTCCAGCTGATCGTCCGCCCCGGAGACGGCACCCTCGCCAGACCACAGCGCCAACCACCCATCCCGCGGTGGGTCAGCGGCGACAGAAGTGGCCTCGACACCTGTCAACATCGACGGCAGGATAGGGGCTCTCGCCGGTGGGTCCGATAGCATGGCCTCCTGCGATCTGGAGCACCGAAGATCGGCAGTCGTGGCTGTTCCCGCCCGTGAGCCGCGTGGCCGACCGCAGCGACATCGCCTTCCGCGACCGCTCGGATCCCGCTGTCGCCCGGCGCAGATGATCGAGTTCAGCCGGGAACGTGTAGTGGCGCGCCGGCTGTCGATGACCGGCGAGCGGGCGCGCTGGCTGACGAACAATGGCGGCTCGATACCGACCAGCGCAGCGTCGAGTGGGTGAGATGACAGCGCCTCGAGGTGGCTGGCGGTTTATGGGGGTTGGGCGACGGGGACGGGTCGGCCGCTGGTGTGGTATTGGTGTCCGAATGGGCTGGTGAAGAGGAAGTCGCCGCCGTCGACGAGCTCATATGTCCATCCGAATTTGTGGCGGATGACGTGGTGGTGGCGACACATCGGACCGAGTTCACAGGTGCATGTAACGGGTGTCTCGCTATACAGTTTTTGGTGGTCGATGTCGCAGTCAACCGAGGGCATACGACATCCGACATGGACACAGGTCGGATACATGATTTCGGTTCGTCGACGCTGCGCCGTGGTCGGTTTGCGTCTTGTGATGCCCCCATCGATTGGTTGTTTGGTGTCGGGGTCGATCAACGCCCAACGCCGCTCGGCATGCTGCTGGTGGTCTGCAACTTGGCAGGCGATGTCGGCTAAAAGCGGCCCGAACCCGGCCAGTTCGGCCGACTCGTCCGATAGTTTCGCAAAAGTCTCGGCGGTGCCGGTAACGGTGA